>ERZ773046.1275-NODE-1275-length-14657-cov-11.886522_pt1 | contig 14657 bp, 6 predicted proteins | sample MGYA00580634_ERZ773046 | MGnify/ENA primary metagenome ERZ773046 (study PRJEB29015, sample SAMEA2738127) | human oral metagenome | biome: human oral; feature: human-associated habitat; material: saliva | place: China | collected 2159 ... | reverse complement strand
TGTATCTGACTCAAATGGTTATGTCATTGATGAAAATGGTATCGACTTCGACCTTTTGTCAGATGTTAAAAACAACCGTCGTGCTCGCTTGACTGAGTATGCTGCAGAAAAACCTACTGCTACTTATTATGAAGGTTCTGTATGGACTTACACTGGTAACTACGATATCGCTCTTCCATGTGCGACTCAAAACGAGATCAACGGTGAAGCTGCGAAACGCTTGGTTGCTCAAGGCGTTATCTGTGTCTCTGAAGGAGCCAACATGCCTAGCGACCTTGAAGCTATCAAAGTCTACAAGGAAAACGGAATCCTTTATGGACCTGCCAAAGCTGCCAATGCTGGTGGTGTAGCTGTATCTGCTCTTGAAATGAGCCAAAACAGCCTTCGTCTTTCATGGACACGTGAAGAAGTTGACGGTCGCTTGAAAGATATTATGACTAACATCTTCAACACAGCTAAAACAACTGCAGAAACATACGGTCTTGGTACTGACTACCTTGCAGGTGCAAATATTGCAGCCTTTGAGAACGTAGCAAATGCTATGATTGCCCAAGGTATCGTTTAAAATGAATAACTAAAAACCCCAATCACTCCGACTGAGGTTTTTAGTTTCGCATTTAAGAGCTTTACATAATAAAAATAAGAGGCCCTATGGACCTCTTATTTTTTTGGATTCTTAAACAAGATTTTATTGAAGCTTACTCTTAATTTTTCTTCTTTTTAAGCAGATAAGCTGCAAGGCTAACTCCAGCAAGAGCTAAGATTAGGCTAAGAATAGATTCAGTCGAACCAGTATTTGGCAACTCAACTTTCTTTTTCGGTTCTTCAGTTGTTGTAGTTGGAGGAATACTTGGTTCATGTTTATTTGTAAGAACAACATTACCTTGACCGTCATCGGTTTTCGTCACTTGATAACCTGTTGGAACATCGACTTCTTCCACCGTGTAGGTGATAGCTTTGCCCTTGACATTTTTGTCCAAATCCGCAAAGGTATGAGTCCACTTGTTCTCAGCTGACAACTCAATGACTTCACCAGATTTCTTACCATCCGCATAAAGTTGCACTTTCACACTCTTCGGACGAAGGCCATCTTTGTCCTCTTGGTCATCCCACTGTTTGGTTACAGAGAGGGTAGTCTTACCTGGAGTGTGCGTATTGGTAATAGTATAGCTTTCTTGGTCAATGCTTGGTGAATAATTTTCAACCTTTTCTTCTTGAAGGGTGTAGACGATTTGCTTGCCATCCTTAAACTTAGGAAAGCCAGTAAAGGTTTCTTTCCAATCGGTCTCGCTTGTAATATCTTTGCGAGCCACTTCTCCACCATTGGCCAGAAGCTTCACAGTTATTTTAGCCGGACGAAGACCATCTTGGTTGTCATTGTCCACCCAGATCTTAGTGACTGGAATATCCACCGTACTTGGAGTGTGCGTGTTGGTTAAGACGACATCGCCCTTCTCCTTACTCTCTTCTGTTACGGTGTAACCTTCCGGAACGTCCACTTCTTTCACAGAATAGTGAATATCTTGTCCGTTTGCTTTTTCAGCAAGTTTCTCAAAGGTATGAGTCCATTTATTGTCTGCAGACAAGACAACTTCCTTGCCTAGCTTTTGATCACCCGCATACAATTGGACGCGAATTTCTTTTGGACGTAGGCCATCTTGGTTATTATCGTCATCCCACTTCTTAGTTACTTGGATCTGAGTGACATTTGGTTCATGCTTATTGGTCAAGACAAGATGTGCTGGATCTTTGTCATCGATAGAAAGAGTATAGCCTTCTGGGACATTCTCTTCTTTTACAGTGTAGTTAAGGGCCTTACCAGCTGCATTTACATCAAGGTTTTCAAAAGTGCCATGCCACTGATTAGCTTCTGACAATTCAATAGTCTGGTCTGTAGGTGCACCATCCTTATAAAGTCTAACCGTAATGGATGCTGGACGAATACCATCTTGGTTATTGGCATCATCCCATTTCTTGGTTAATTGGACTTTGGTCTTAGATGGAGTATGCGTATTGCTAATCACTACCTGACCTAGATTTGTCGCTTCTACTGTTTGAGTATAGCCTTCTGGCACTTTAGTTTCTTTAACTGTATATTGAATAGTTTTACCATCTTTTTTCTCATCCAAATCAGAGAAAGTGTAAGACCACTTGTTGTCTTCAGAAAGCTCAACTTCTTTACCTAATTTTTGACCATCAGCATAGAGTTGAACCTTGATTGTCTTCGGACGAAGGCCATCTTGGTTTTCTGCATCATCCCATTTCTTAGTCACTGTTAAACTTGTTTTACCTGGTTTGTATGTGTTTGTGAAAGTTGTACCATCAATCGTAGCTGTGTAGTTTGCTACGATATCTTCAGTCACAGTGTAGATTATTTTCTGACCGTTTTTATAGACTGGTAGGTTTGTGAAGGTATGACTCCATGTTTCTCCCTCACCAGAAACTGTTGAAGTTTGGACTTTCTCACCATTAGCCAAGAGATGAAGCGTAATAGTTGTTGGGCGGAGACCGTCTTGGTTTTTAGCATCGTCCCAAACTTTTTTCACAGTTACTTCTGTTGTTTCAGGAGTGCGCTTGTTGGTAAGCGTTGCTTTACCATCTACAAACTCAGCTTCTTCTTTATCTACTGTGTAATAAGCTGGTACTTTAACTTCTTTTACACTATAGCTGATAAGATTACCATTACTATCCTTATCTGGAAGATTGCTAAAGGTTACTTTCCAGTTATTTCCTGCTGAAAGGGCTACTGATTTGCCTTCTGCTGTTCCATTCTTGTACAATTGGAACTCAATTGATTCAGGACGAAGACCTTCTACATTGTCTTGGTCATCCCAAACCTTAGTTGCTTCAAGATTGAGATATTGGATATCATTCTCATTGGTGATTAGTTTCGGTGAAGCTTTTGAACCGACAGCTTCTCCATCAATAGTGACATGATAGATTTGTTGATCCGCATCATAAGTCACAACTACTGAATGTTCGGTTTCATCCAACTTATAATTGGTTGGCGCTTTAGTTTCTTTAAGAGTATAAGTTCCTTCTGTTAAGGTTGTAAAAGCAAGATTTCCATCTTTATTAGAAACTTGAGTCGCAAGTACAGCACCAGTTGAATCCAACAAGTTGAACTCAGCACCAGCTAATCCTTTGCTAGTATCGTCTTTATCCACTTTCTTCACATGGAAGCTAGCCGCAAAGATTTGAGAAGTTACCGTATTAGACTCACGGTTTCCATCATGGCCTTTAGCCTTGTAACCAAATTGGTTATGAGCTTGTACGACACCTGAACGACCACCATTATCCTTGTTATCTTCTGTACGGTCTAGCATCAATTGCTTAACTTGGTCTGTCAATTCACTTGGATTGACAACAGGTACAGCAATATCTACTTGACTACGAGCACCAATAGTGGTTCCTTCATTAGCGACAATCTTAATTCCTGTTACTTGACTGTAGTCTGTAACATCTTTTGACCAAATATCTTTATCTGCAGCTTGTGCCATGGTACTAGATGTAACTGTGGTATCTGTTGTGTAGTATGCTGTCCATCCTTCTGGCGCAGTGATAGGACCGCGAAGACTTACAGTGTATTCTGTCTTACGGGCTGAAGCATCAAGTGTATTGACATCACCTACTTTTGGAAGGGCATCAAAAATAACAGTATTTTCAACAGGAGTATCTGTATTATTTTTGATTGTTAATTTATAATTAAAGGTTTCCCCTGGTTTAAAGGTACGAGTCACTGTTGATGCATCAGATAAGTCGTCATTTTTAGCAATGAACTTACGAGAATATACACCTTCAGCAGCTACAATGGTATAGTTTGATTCTGCATGAGGGATTTTATCCGTTGTAGAACCATTGTTATTTAAATCATAGCTATCTACTGCAACCTTATTCGGGTTAGCAGTTTCTAGATCCCAGAGACCCTCTCCTGCCATATAGATATGGTTGGTAAAGGTTCCGCCATCTGCTTTCCCTTTTAGTTTGGTATAGATAAATGGCAAACGAACTTGACCACCAGTCTCTAGAGAGCGTTTGATAAATTCCTTCTGATCCAAGTGGAAAATCAAGGCAGAACGTCCAGAGTTGTGGTAGTTTTCGATGACCTCATAGGATTTATACCAAGGGCTATAATAGCGACCGTTCTTATCAAAATATTGATCTAAGTTATTGAAGTCGATATCCAGCGTATTTGGATCAAAGAGGTCAATGACTCGCAAGTCTTTGTAGTCCTTACCTGGATCCAAACGCACATTCTCCGCAGATAGAGCAAAACGAATAGTTTTCCCATCTGTGAACTGGACATTGTTATAATCAGTATTTTTAGTTAGTTCAACATTTTCTGTCAATGGAAGAAGCTTAAATTTCCATTTAGCAGATTGATCTCTATCTGTGCCTGATTGAGTTTTGTAAGTAATGCGACCAGTATTTTCATAGACATTCTTGGTCTCATCATTCTGATCAATATGAGTTTTTTCTGGATCTTTGAAGGCTGTGTAGGTAGTAATAAAAATCCCTTGGCCTGATGGAAGCTCAAAATCATCTTTCATCTCCAGCTTCCAGCCAACGACCGTTCCATATTTGGTCAAATCAGTACTTCCAAATCCATCCTTGTCTGCCTCTGGTTGGATTTCTTTGGTCGAACCATCTTCCATTGTAAGGATGATGCGTTTTACATATTGATTGATCAAAGGTCCATTTCCATAGTTCCCAATCATCATGCGAGTATATTCTATCTTAGTGAACTTCAAGCGAGAGTCTACTTGCTCGTCATAAAAGACCAGATTTTTCTGAGCAAATGGAGTGATGTTATTGTATTTCAAAAGCCATTTGTAGTTGGCTGCCTTGTAGTCGGTCGAGTCGTAAACATTTCCTTCTGCTTGTTTCGCAAAAGATCCTTTTCCTTCCAAGTCACGAGAGGTTAATCGGAAGATGAGAGAGTCTTCAGCCGTTACATCAGGTTCTCCCTCCCCACGTTCCGCAGGAACCCCCACGACAGTTGCAGTGTTGGTCAAGTCTTTCACTAAGACATCCTCTAGGGTTTGGTCTTTCTCCATGACCAAATCAGGGAACTTCAAGTACAAGAAACTCTTGTCTTGAATCTTTTGCATCAAATCTCCGTGGTAACTTTGAACATTTTTATTTTCATCAGCCACAAAAGTTTTTGAAACTGTGCCATCCCCATTGTCGACCCAGCCTTCTGATTTTTCTGTATCTAGAACCGCTGTACGAGTTTTTCCATCTTTGTCCGTATAGGTTGGCAGCTTATCTGTGATCGTTGCAGATTCCAACTGACGATAGGCACCATTGTACTGTCCACGCATCCCATCTAACAAGAAGGCGAAAGGAACAGAAGTAGTTTTTTCGATGTACTTTTTGCCATCTGCTCCAGTTACAATCCCTGGAGATGCTTCAGCATAGTCTCTGGACATGGTCGCATCATAGTTCTGATTGACAAACTTGGTTAAGATATAATCCTTGTATTGAGGTTTCCAGGTAATGCTATTTAAAGCAGTCTCAGCACCATTGATATTGAGCGTCCCTGTGATATCCATCGAGTAGTTGGTCGGAGGAAATCCTAACTTAAACTTGGCGATGAATGGTAGGGTCAAGACCTCAGATTTTTGGTAGTTCGTAAAATGCAGAGTTACATGGTAGTCATCTCCTACCTTGGTCACAACTGGTGCATCATGCTGCGAACTACTATTGAAATCGGGAATATTAACCTCATCCAAGTATTTCCCTGGTAACACTAGATTCACAGCCACATCATCAAGGTCTGTTGTCAAATTTTTAGGTGTAATCTGGATGTACCCAGACATAGTGTCACCCGTACTATAGGCCATCCCACCAGGATGGTCTTGTTTATCACCATACAAGAGGCTAACATCTAAAGCACCATTATCTCCGACCGCTAGCTCTTTAGCCAGAACTGATACAGTTCCTTGGCTCATTTGTCCTAGCATCATCAATATGGTGAATAGGGCAAAACCTTTCCTCAAAAAGGTTTTCCATAAGGACTTTCTCCTTTTCATTTTTCTTCTCCTTTATATTAATTGAAACACAATGGCTCAAATTAATTTTATCACAACTGAGAAAAATAATCTACAAAAATTATACATTTTTTATATCCAGTGAACACTTTTTTTATATTTATGTGTCTTGAATGCATTGTTTCTTTAGCAATTGTTCATTCTAATTATGAATTTTATTTTCTAAGAAACTTTTTTATCTTGTAATTCGTTAAAGAAAAGTATCTATTACAAGCAAAAAATCTACCAAAATTGGTAGATTTTCTGTTTATAGTTTACCTGCTACTGCATCCAATAATTCTTGGATCTTGGCTTGGTTGCTTCCGCCTGCCATGGCCATGTCTGGTTTTCCACCACCACGTCCATCGACGATTGGAGCCAATTCTTTAACCAAGTTACCTGCGTGGATGTCTTTAGTCTTGCTGGCTACAAGAAGGTTGACCTTGTCACCGATAGATGCGACAAGAACAAGCACATCCGAATAGTCTTTTTGCTTCCAGTTATCCGCAAAGGTGCGAAGAGCACTTGCATCTGAAACAGAAACTTGACTAGCAATGTAACGGTGTCCGTTTGCTTCTTGAACATTTTTGAAGACATCGCCAGCTGCCGCTGCTGCCGCTTTTTCCTTCAATTCAGCATTTTCTTTTTGCAATTGACGAAGTTGCTCTTGAAGTCCTTCGACTTTGTGAGGAACTTCCTTGACTTGAGGGGCTTTCAAGGTTGCTGCGACTGCTTTCAGTGCATCTTCTTGTTCACGATAAGCTTCAAAGGCCTCTTTACCAGTCACTGCCAAGATACGACGAGTTCCTGATCCGATACCTTCTTCTTTGACAATCTTGAAGAGACCGATTTCAGAAGTATTGCCAACGTGGGTACCACCACAAAGCTCCACTGAGTAGTCCCCGATAGTGACTACGCGAACTTCCTTACCGTATTTCTCACCAAAGAGGGCCATCGCTCCCATTTCTTTAGCGGTGTCAATATCTGTCTCAACAGTTTCCACTGCGATGGCTTCCCAAATCTTCTCATTGACTTGTTGCTCAATAGCACGCAACTCTTCTGGAGTCACAGCTTGGAAGTGAGTGAAGTCAAAGCGGAGGAATTCTACCTCATTCAGAGATCCCGCCTGAGTGGCGTGGTGACCAAGGATATTGTGAAGGGCTGCATGGAGCAAGTGAGTGGCTGTGTGGTTCTTCATGACACGGTGACGACGATTGGTATCGATAGCCAAGGTGTATTCTTGGTTCAAAGCAAGTGGCGCAAGAACTTCAACGGTATGGAGTGGTTGTCCGTTTGGTGCTTTTTGAACATCTGTCACTGTCGCTACGACGTTTCCTGCAGCGTCCAAAATCTGACCGTGGTCTGCAACTTGTCCACCCATTTCAGCGTAGAAAGGTGTCTCTGCAAAGATAAGTGACGCAGTTCCTTCAGCTACAGCTTCTACTTCTGCATTGTCCGCTACGATAGCCACCAACTTAGAAGGCAACTGGCTGGCATTGTAGTTGAAGACACTCTCAACAGTGATGTTTTGAAGGGTTTCGTTTTGCATCCCCATAGATCCACCTTTGACAGCAGATGCACGCGCACGTTCTTGTTGTTCCTTCATGGCTGCTTCAAAACCTTCACGGTCGACCGTCATGCCAGCTTCTTCTGCGATTTCTTCTGTCAATTCCACAGGGAATCCGTATGTATCATAAAGTTTGAAGACATCTTGACCAGCGATGACGCTTTGACCTTTAGCTTTCAAGTCTGCTACGATGGTTTCTGCAAAGTGTTGACCTGAGTGAAGGGTACGAGCAAATGACTCTTCCTCACTCTTCACGATTTTTTCGATAAAGTCACGTTTTTCAAGCACTTCTGGGTAGTAGCTTTCCATGATTTTTCCAACAGTTGGAACGAGTTTGTAAAGGAAAGGCTCGTTGATGCCCAATTTTTGACCGTGCATAGAAGCACGACGGAGAAGACGACGAAGGACATAACCACGACCTTCATTTCCTGGAAGGGCACCATCACCGATGGCAAATGAAAGTGAACGGATGTGGTCTGCAATAACCTTGAAGCTCATGTTGTCGCCATCTTGGTCGTAAACCTTACCAGACAATTTCTCCACTTCACGAATGATCGGCATGAAGAGGTCTGTTTCAAAGTTTGTCTTAGCCCCTTGGATAACCGCCACCAAACGCTCCAAACCAGCGCCCGTATCAATGTTCTTGTGTGGCAATTCCTTGTATTCGCTACGAGGAACAGCAGGGTCTGCGTTAAATTGTGACAAAACGATGTTCCAGATTTCGATGTAACGGTCGTTTTCAATATCTTCTGCAAGCAAACGAAGACCGATATTTTCTGGGTCAAATGCTTCTCCACGGTCAAAGAAAATCTCTGTATCAGGTCCAGAAGGTCCAGCACCGATTTCCCAGAAGTTGTCCTCGATTGGAATCAAGTGACTTGGATCCACTCCCACCTCAATCCAGCGGTTATATGAATCTTTATCGGCTGGATAGTAAGTCATGTAAAGTTTTTCAGCAGGAAAATCAAACCATTCAGGGCTTGTCAAAAGCTCATAAGCCCAAGTGATAGCTTCGTCACGGAAGTAATCCCCGATAGAGAAGTTCCCCAACATTTCAAACATAGTATGGTGACGTGCTGTCTTCCCTACGTTTTCAATGTCGTTGGTACGGATAGCCTTTTGGGCATTGGTAATACGTGGATTTTCAGGGATGATGGTCCCGTCAAAGTATTTCTTAAGCGTTGCTACCCCAGAATTGATCCACAAAAGAGTTGGGTCATTTACAGGAACCAAACTTACTGATGGTTCTACAGAGTGACCTTTGGTTGCCCAGAAATCAAGCCACATTTGGCGTACTTGTGCACTAGATAGTTGTTTCATATTGTCTCCTTATTGCTTGTTTAATTTGATTGGCTTTCCAGCATTTCCACATAGTCAATGGCGACACAGAGGGAAATGACTAGGTCTGCATAAGCGTCCTCCAGAACCGTTACGCTATAGGTAGAGGTCAGATGGAAGAGTTCCTTCTTAATTTCTGCAATCAACTGATCGCGATCATCCAGCAATTTGAAATTCAAGTCCCAGATATTGCCCTCGATACGAAGACCTAGATTATCAAACTCATACTTATCTCGCCAGAAGGTCAACTTCTTACGAATGACAAAACTCGAGCCATCCCCAAGCTGAATCTCAAAACGAGGTAGCAAGGTCAAGATTTCTTTACTTATCTGACTGACTTGTTCACCAGTCGCATCATAAATGGTAAAAGTTTTGGGAATCTTAAAGAATGATCCCTCCACCTGATAGGCGATTTCTCCCCTGTCATCCTTGATAGCGAAGCGTTCGCCTCCAAGACGAAACTTTTGTTTGACAAGAAATGTTTTCATCAACACCTCCAAAAATCAAAAGACAAGCTCATATCACGAAGGGCGAAAAACCGCGGTACCACCTTCATTCAATGAACTTGTCATTCTCTTATTCTTATGCAATTGTTAAATTGAGTAGCATGACTTTCTAGCTTAGATGGCTCGCAGCACCGCCATTTCTCTGGACTAAGACAACTGAAAATCAATTCTCAACTTTCTTATTATAACGTTTTTTTAAGCTTGCGTCAACTGGAAATGATTTTAAACAATAGCATGAGTTAGTAGGGAATACATTTTGAAAATTTAACTACTAGTTTCGAAATGTGAGTAATAATATTCAATTTATTTTTAATACATTTCCCCTGCTCTCATATAGTCCAACTCTTTTCTTCAACCTGGAACACCTCTGGGGCTTTTGTAATACCATTGTACACAACGATAAAATGCCCTTTACTGTTCCAGAACTTACCTAAAATAGTAGCGTCTTCTAGGTTAGCCCCCAACTTTGGGTTTTCAATGTTTATATTTGTCTATTGAGTGCTTTCTTTTGTGTCAGTGCTATCAACCCCAACAATCACAAAGTTGACCGCTATAAACACCCAAACGTAAAACAATACCAAGGCAATTCCTAACCCCTTTAATAATTTCATATCTCTATTATCTCTTTTTTTAGTAATACCGTCTAAAATATCTTCTATTTTCTAAATATTAAATAATCTTCTAAATAGTGTCTTTCTTTATCTAAATCTAATTTCAAAGCCAATTTTTTCAATAACTTCTTGGATTTCATCTAGCGATACTAAAAACCATTCTTTAGGAACAAAACTCTCTCCATTTGGTGCTATTAATTCCACATCTAACTGCTTGTCTGCAAAATAATGATGAAGAGTCGTTTCTAATTTTCGAGCGCTGAAATTCTGAACCTCAAAACTAGCTACTAAACGGACAGGAGCATAAAGATAGGTTCCTTCTCTTTCTGCATTTGCTAACCGTTTTGCAATTTGATCCTCTGTAAAACCGATTTTATAGAGATTACGGATGTTAGCAATTTGAGGATTGCTACTCAAGGATTTCACTACATAGATATATCCAGTTGTAATACGTTCGCTTGGACTAATACCAGTCATCACATCTTCTATCAATTCGGTTACCATTCGTCCATGTCGCGTTCTATCGTGTAAATTTGAGACAAAAGAACGGAGTAAGGCCTTTTTATTTTCTGTACCATTTTCATATACGAGATGAAGTTCAGCATTAGTATAGCCATTCTTATCAGTGAAGTCTTCTCCTTTAGAAACAACATAAACCATTACTCCATTATCCACATAGAACATACCAGGTTTAATTTCTTTTTCTTTTATCACATCAGGATTTCTGACTTGACGACGACCTTCACTAATTTCATCATGAACACGAGTAAATAATCCTTGATAATTTTCAAAGTTTCCCATCCGTTTACGTGTTCGTGTTTTATCACGCGCTTGAATCGTTCGTTTATAACGTGAGACATCAAATAAAGATTTTTCAGCACTATTTACTGACTCAAACAATTCATCTGATAAAATATCTGTTAAACTAGCAGGACTTGAAATAGGGGTCTCGGACTCAACTATATCTATTTTTAATAGTCCAAATTCATCATAAGGTTCTAACTTTCGGATGCTATCAGGAGATTTTCTAATACCATTTAATCGAGAAAATAAACTGCGTTCTTTAATATTTCTAGACTTTTGTGGCTCTTGCCCATTATTTTCTCTCACCCAATCTATAATTTCTAAAAATTTCTCTACTTCATGATCTGTAACTATTTTTTTCTTAGGTTTTAAAGGAGCTATTAAATTTTCAAAATCAGAATCATTAAAAATGTCATTTAAGTTTTTAAAATCAATCATTACCATTCTCCATCTTCAGCTTCATCTGAGACAATTGTAACAAAGCATAAGCCAGTCTCTGTTCGTACTTATCGTTACTTGATTTATCTGGATAACGACCATTTTCTTTCAAAAATTGCTTAATTTGAGGATAAAGAATTAACAGTTCTTCTTCAGAAAACTCCATCTTCTGACCATCCATATAATCTTGTATTAGACGCAAAGTCGGAGCATCAATTTCACGTGATATAACTTCGTAAGCTCTCTGGAAAGGATTAATCTGATCAATCAAATCAATAGACAACTCATCAATATTCACAAATTTATCTGCCATTTTTAGGAAATCTGTTTGCCCTACTCCCTCTTTCCGTTCAGCTGATTGAACGACCGATTGACTAATAAACTGTTGACGAACTTCTTCAACTTCAGCCCCACTTAAGTCAGGATAGATTTGTTTAATGATGGCTGGAATCATCTGCTTATTAATGACTTCTGCATCCGTTCCTGAAGCAATCGCAGTTTGGATACGCGATTCTTGTAAGATACTAGCACGTAAGTCATTCATGTCATTTTCTATGATATCTTTTGTTCTTTGAGTAGTCGGCTCTTTTAAGCCTTTCACAAACATTTCGGCACCAGAAGATTTCTGGTCATCTCGGTCTTTGCGTTTGAACTTGAAATTTGGTGCTAAAACAGACTCCATCAATAGACTAGCTGTAATAGCCTTCATAACATTATTCACAGCAAAGAAAACTTCATCATCTTGAGCATCTGGTTGGGAAATAAGATTGGTAAATTGAGCATGCGATTTATTGGAACTATCTCGTGTTACTCGACCTATAATCTGAACAATTTCTGTTAGCGACTGACGATAGCCAATCGTTAAAGCATACTCAGCATAAGGCCAGTCAAAACCTTCTTTAGCCATACCAAGTGCGATAATGATATCGAGATCATCTAAACTGGTCATCTTGTTTAGATAATCCTGTACTTTTTCACGCCCTTCTTCTGTAACAAGGTCAGCAACCTTCAATACACGACCTGTTTCCTCAGTAACTAACCATAATCCAGTCTTAGGATCTGGAACAGCTTGCCCCAGTTCGTCTAAAATTCGGTCAACTTCATCATACTTATCCTTAGTTGACTCACCCGAGTTTACATTGGGAATATGAATAATGGTTTTCTTGCTTGTGTCCAATACTTCGTGCAAAACATCCGTGTAACGACCACAATAAAAGTTATAACCCATGGCAAAACTTTTCAGATATTGGTATCCCTCCAACTGTTCATAATAAGTATAGGATACCTTATCAAATTTTTGCTCATCTTCAGGTGCCAAAATAGGGACAGAATCTCCACGGAAATAAGACCCTGTCATAGCCACTACATGAGCTGTTGAATTGGCTAATATGTTTCTCAAGGCATTCCCTAAAACTGAATTATCATCTTGAGATACATGATGAAATTCATCGATAGCTAAAAGAACATTGTTAAAATCACTATCAGCCAGCTGTTCAAAGGCAAAACGCAAGGTGGCATGCGTACAGATTAAAACTCTATCATCAGGTGACTCTGAATGCATAAAGTCTACAAACTGTTTTACCTTACTTTTACTGGTTCCTTGTTCAGTCAAATTATTTTTGGAAAGAACTTCCCAATCCCAGTAAAAACCATAATCTGTCAATTTTGTTGAACGAAACGATTTTCCGATAGATCTTTCTGGAACAGCTATGATAGCTTTTTTCAGACCTTGAGCATGTAGTTTATCAAGAGCAATAAACATCAGAGCTCTCGACTTACCAGAGGCAGGAGGCGCCTTAATCAGTAAGTGTTGAGAAGATCTCTTAGCATATACCCGCTCCTGCATTTCACGCATTCCAAGTGCATTATTTGATTGACTAGCACCTGTACCATTGTAATTAATTTCAAATATATTTGAGGTCATTTCGCTTCCTTTTCTGTCATTTCTTTATACAGGTTCAATAAGACACTGAGCCTTTCTTCATCTGATTCAAAAGGCTTTTGCTGGTAAGCACGTTCTACGATACCATCAATTTTTTCATGTGCTTGACGAAGACGTTCGTTCATCGGTTTATTGGCTCCGCCGTACAATTCAGCCAAGGTTCCACCTTCTTCTTCTCTAACATCTAGCATTTCAAAAACAGCTTCTTCAAGCATATTTTTCCGAGTATCCGAAAGTTCTGGAATTGGGAATGTATTATAGACCAGTCCAGCTGAATAACGATAATCTGTCTTTAATTTACCACCTACTTCACGCAACCAGATATTATGCATACGCGACCCAATTATCCCTATAAGCCAGATTGGAGCATTGTAAACAATACTTACAGCATAAGTGGCAATTGTACCTTTCTCCATGTAAGCGACTGGTATATAATCTCTACTTTCAGAAGATACTACAGGCATAACAATTGCATCTTCTTCACGATATTTATCTTGACCAAAACGCCACGGTTTATTAGCTACTGAATTTGAACTCTTACCTTTTGTATTCTCACGAAAATATTTCACTTTTTCAATACGACTCTTTATTTCAGGTATTTTCATAGCAAAATCTACTTCTTCATCATTAATCCAAATAGCAAATGAATACGTTCCATTCATGATATCAGTAGCATTAATTAGTTTTTTAAATAATTTCTCCGATTCTGGATATTTAGAAACAAACTTATTCTTTTCTTCAATAGTTAAAATAAGATTATCTTCACCAAATTCAGCACTTCCTTTTGTTATATTCTTTGGTAAACGACTTAATGGCTCTCTTCTTTTGTTTACTATAAAATTTGGTCCTTCTTTTAAATAGACATTTATATTATCTACTGCCTTTACTTCATCAAGTTTAAATAATTTTTTCTTTTCATTATTTATTCTTGAAATACCAACAATTGCAACAGTAACTCCAGCTTTATTTTTAGCACTATTTGACCAAGAAAACGATGGGTAAGCAAAACTAATTTCAAGACTATTTAAAATATTATTCAAGAAAAATGAGGCTTGTTCACCTTGAAAAATAGAATTTGTAGACACAAAGGCTAAATTAGTCAAATTATTTCTTCCTAATATGAATCTACTTCCTTTAACAAACCATCCTAAAATATAATCAATTTTTTTAGCACTAATTGGGAAAATAGCATTCTTTAAATCTTCTTTTTGAAGCTTCGTTTGAGGATTTCTTCCCCCAGCCCCTATATACGGCGGATTCCCAAATATATAAACTTCGTCATCTTCCTTAGCATTCAACACAGTTTCCCAGTCAATTCTTAGAGCATTCCCACAGACGATATTTCCAGCTTCTCTTAAAGGTAATAGTCTTGGATGGACATCAGCAAGAGCTTCTTCCATTTCCACATTCATCTGGTGT
>ERZ773046.1270-NODE-1270-length-14721-cov-36.472658_pt1 | contig 14721 bp, 10 predicted proteins | sample MGYA00580634_ERZ773046 | MGnify/ENA primary metagenome ERZ773046 (study PRJEB29015, sample SAMEA2738127) | human oral metagenome | biome: human oral; feature: human-associated habitat; material: saliva | place: China | collected 2159 ... | reverse complement strand
GCTCCCGCCAGGTTGCCGTGGATATTGAACCCGAGCTCATGGGCTTCGTAACGGACCGCCTGCCGCTACCCGCCGGAACCGACTGCCGGCTGGTGGTCGGTGACGCCCGCGAGCAGCTGGTGAATCTGCCCGAACTGCTGGGCGTGCCCGGCTTCGACGCGATCATTCTCGACATCTTCACCGGCATGGACGCGCCCGCCCACCTGGCGAACCGCGACTTCTACCGCGAGCTCAGGGACTCCCTGAGCGAGCGCGGCCTGGTTGCGGTCAACGTGGGTGACGATGCGGGCCTGCCCTTCTTCCGCCTGCAGGCGGCAGCCATGCTCGAGGTTTTTGACCACGTGTGGTGCCTGTGTGAGAGCTCGATGCTCAGTGGTGAGAACGAGGGAAACCTCGTACTGATCGGTACCTCCCGCGAGCTGGACGAGGACACCCAGGACCGGCTGTACGCCCTGGGCCCGCATCCGGCGGAGGTGCTCACCACCGAAGAGTTGCGCGAGTTCCTGGACAGCCTGGAAGATTAGGCTCGAGATTTAAACCGTTGAGGCGGGTACCGGCCGGGTACCCGCCTCAACGGTTTTCTATATGCCGCGTACCGGCGAACCCCGCTCCGTCACCCGTGGACGGGGCCTATTCGGGCAGCGGCACGGGAACGGGCTCCTCGCCCCCACCCTGCTGCCTGGAAGAGCCGCTCTGTGCGGTAGTTAGCGTAATGCCCACGCTCGCCGTCATGAGCAGACAAATCGCCACCCAGCGAATCGGGCCGGTCTCCTGAGTCAGTAGCGCCCAACCGGCAATCGCCGCGATGGCGGGCTCCAGGCTCATCAACACGCTAAACACCTGCTGCGGCAGGTTGCGCAGAGCCATTAGCTCCGCGCTGTAGGGAATCACCGAGGCGAACATCGCGGTACCGAAAATCATGAGGAGTAGCACCGGGTCCTGGGCCGCGTTCCACAGCGGGAAGAGGGTCACCGCAAACGCCGCGCCGAACTGCAGCGACGAGCAGGACATCAGAACAAACATGATGCCCAGGGCGGGGCGCTGAGGCGCGGTATGCTGCATGGTTCTCCTCGGGTTACCTCGTGAAGCGGCGGTGCTTCTTACGGGGTCTCGGATGGACGGGGGCAAGATACGCGCTTAAATAGCGCACCCCCGGGGCACGAGATACTATCCTACGTGCACCCGGGGGCGCGAGAAAGAAGAGACATGCTCTCCAGCGCAATATTCAGCTGGGCTCTCTACGGCTACCTAGAGGCCCTTCGCCTCGCGGTCGGCCTTAATCTGCGCAGCCGTTGGAAGCGTAATGGAACTGGTCGCCATCTGCGCGATGTCCACCGCGTGCGCATCCACCGCACCGGGGAGGTAGCGATCCATCTCCTCGCTATCACCGCGCTCCTGGGCCCGTTTTTGGGCGCGGGCATGCGAAATGGAGATGCCGATACTCGCCAGCACCAGCAGCGAGATGGCCAGCCAGCGAACCGCATCCGTCGGCTCGGCCAGCATAATAACGCCCACCAGCGCGGCAATCGCCGGTTCCAGCGAGAGCACCACACTGTAGATGTGCGCCGGTAGTAGACGCAGGGAAGAGACCTCGCCCAGAGCCGGAATGGCCGAAGCCAGCAGACCCATCAGGCAACCAATCGCCAGCAGGTGAACGTCCTGGGTCACCTTCAACAGGTTATTGCCGCTCAGAATAAACGGGAACGGCAACACCAGCAGCGTGGATACGGCGTTGCCCATCACCATGCCGCCCATACCCGGAATGAGCGCGCCCACCTTCTCCGTCGCCAGGATGTAGGCGGCACGCGAAATCGCCGTCAGCACCGCGAAGAACACGCCCATCAGGGCAAAGTCCTCAGGCTTGGCCTGCGACTCGGCCGTCAGAATCGCCATGCCGCTAAAGGACAGGGCAATCCACACCAGGTCCAGCTTGCGGCGCGACATAACCGTCGCCAGCACCAGCGGGCCCATAAACTCGATCGCCACGGCAATCGCCAGCGGAACCTGCTCAATCGCCACGTAGAAGAAGGCGTTCGCGCCGGTGAGGGCCACGCCCAGCACGATGACCGCGGTCCACTGCGCGCGCGTCCACGCGAGAATATTCGGGCGGAAGAACACGTACAACAGGATGGTGGAGGTCAGCAGACGTAGCGCCACCACACCCCAGGGCCCCAAATCACCCATGAGCTGCTTCGCGAGGGCGGAACCGAATTGCGCGGAAATAATCGCGCCGGTCGCGTAGGCGACACCCAGCCCCTGAGTAGCCAGGGGAGAACGCGCAGCCGTGGGCGTGCTGGCGGAAGAAGTCATGGTAATCCTTTACAGCATGAAGCGTAAGCAAGTATCGACGGTACAGCCCAACCCGAATCGCCGTGAAACGGGTCACGCATTATGCAAACAATGAATAGTGTGTAACCTAGGACAATTTTACGCGGTTTAAAAAAGGGTGCAAATGAATGTGAAGCGATTTCAGATGCGCCGCCGCACCCGGCCGGACGACCGCGCTCAAGCCCTCGGTGAACAAGACTCTTCCAGCCTGCCGGAAGGCCCGCCCGTTCAGGAAATATTCACCCGACCGTGCTTTACTAAAGACATGATTGACCCCAAGAAGTCTCTATTCGATGAGGACGGCAACCCTCGCCCGGCGTTGACCACCACCCTCGATAACGTCCTGCGCCTGCAACGACCGCTCGCGCTGTCCATCGTCAAGAAGCTGCGCGAAGCGCACCCCGACGAAACCCCCGCACAGATCCACAAGCGCCTCGACCGCGCCTACCTGCGCGACATCACCGCCATCGGCGGCGTGACCGGCGCATCCGCCTTCGTGCCCGGCGTCGGCACCATTACCTCCATGAGCCTCTCGGCGCTCGCCGTGGGCGGTTACATGGAGCGCACCGCCCTCTACGCCCAGGCCGTCGCCGAGCTGCACGGCGTGCACGTGCACGACCCCGAAACCGCCCGCTCCATGGTCATGGCCATCATGCTCGGCGAGGAGGGCTCGCAGCTCATGAATACCGTGCTGCTACAGACCGGTAAGGCCAGCGGCGTTTCCAACAAGTGGGGCATGCTGCTGGGCAACTCCTCCGGCGGCAAGATGTTCAGCGTCGAGCGCACCATCCGCAACCTGTTCATCCGTCGATTCCTCTCGCGTCAGACCGGCGCGCTACTCGGCCGTGCCCTGCCCTTCGGCGTGGGTGCTGTGGTCGGCGGCGGCGCAAACCTTGCTCTCGGCAAGGACGTCGTGCGCAACACCCGTAACGCCTTCGGCGACGCCCCGGCATACTTCCCCACGGAGCTCATGATTACCCCGCGCGCGCCGCGCGTAAAGTCCGAAGAGGACGAGTCCCCGGAGAGCACCCGCAGCGAACGAGGCCAGATCGTGGATAAGGCCGGTTCGATTCTCAAGGGTGCGGGCAAGATCGCCGGTAAGGCTGCCGGAAAGGTCTTCACCCGCGGCAAGGGCCACGACACTGAGACCGAAAACCGCCCCATGCTCGAGCGCTAAAACCTTCGCTGGTTAGCAGACATAGCAAAGCCCCAACATGTTGAAGACCCCGGATCCCTGACCTCAGGGACCCGGGGTCTTCAACGTTAAGACCGGCGCTCAGCCGATGCTACCGACTACGCGTTCTTCGCGTGATCGAGCAGCTGAGCCGCAATGCCGTTGTAGGTGTGCGGGGTCAGGTTCGACAGACGCTCCTCGGCCTCGGGGGAAAGGCCCAGGGTTGCCACGAACTCCTTGAGGCGAGCCGCATCCACGCGGTGACCACGAGTCAGCTCCTTCAGACGCTCGTAGGGGTTCTCCATGCCGGGAACACCCGCGATAGCCTCCGCGCGCATCACCATCTGGATTGCCTCGGCCAGGACCTCCCAGTTGGAGTCCAGGTCGGCAGAAATCACGTCGGCCGCGATGTCCAGGCGCTTCAGGCCCTTCACCACGTTCGAGATGGCCAGGACCGAGTGACCGAAGGCCACGCCGATGTTGCGCTGAGCCGAGGAATCGGTCAGGTCGCGCTGCCAGCGGGAGGTCACCAGGGTCGAGCCCAGCGAATCCAGCAGGGCGTTGGAGAGCTCCAGGTTAGCCTCCGCGTTTTCGAAGCGAATCGGGTTCACCTTGTGCGGCATGGTGGACGAACCGGTCGCACCGGCCACCGGAATCTGGCGGAAGAAACCAATCGAAATGTAGCTCCACACATCGGTGCAGAGGTTGTGCAACACGCGGTTGAAGTGCGCGATATCCGAGTACAGCTCGGCCTGCCAGTCGTGCGACTCAATCTGGGTGGTCAGCGGGTTCCAGGTCAGGCCCAGGTGCTCAACGAAACCGCGAGAAATCTTCTGCCAATCGGCGGTGGGCACCGAGGCGTAGTGCGCGGCATAGGTGCCGGTCGCACCGTTAATCTTGCCGAGGAACTCGGTGGCCTTCACGTGCTTGACCTGACGCTTCAAGCGGTAGGCGAGCACGCCCATCTCCTTGCCCAGGGTGGTCGGGGTTGCGGGCTGACCGTGGGTGCGCGAGAGCATGGGAACCTCGCGGCCCTCCTCGGCCAGGTTCAGCAGAACCTCAATCAGCTCCTCCGCGGCGGGAATCCACACGTTCTGCACGGCGTCCTTGATGCCCAGGGCGTAGGAGAGGTTGTTAATGTCTTCGGAGGTGCAACCGAAGTGAACCAGCGGCACCAGGTGGTCCAGGCCCAGGCCCTTCAGGCGGCGACCGATGTAGTACTCGACGGCCTTCACGTCGTGAACGGTCACGGCCTCAATCTCGGCCAGCTCGGCCACGGATTCGGCGTTGAAATCGGTCACGATGGCGCGCAGGCCCTTCTTCTGCTCCTCGCTCAGCGGGGACAGGCCCGGTAGCACCTTGTGCTCGCACAGGTAGATGAACCACTCGACCTCGACGTGGATGCGGTCGCGGTTCAGCGCCGCCTCAGAAAGGTAGTTCGTCAGGGGTGCGGTGACGGAGGCGTAGCGTCCGTCCAGGGGGCCCAGAGCGAGTTCGCCGGTGCCCAAATCGATACGGCCAGAAGGCAGGATGGTGTTATTGGTGTGAGACATAACTCCATTTTCGCATGGATCGCCGGAAAATGCGGGCGGGGTGCGGGGCGGTGGGCGGTTGGAGGGGGCTCTGGATAGTGGTTTGGGCGAAGGCCCAGACTGCGGTCCGGGTGGTGTCGGGGATGGTCCGGGCGGCGCTCGCCGCGGGCGCGCCGACTCCAATGGGTGGGCGTTTTTTTGGTTCCGAAGCGGTTTCGGAGTGGCTTCGGGGCAATCTTTGCGCGGAAATATGACGGCGGCGGAAGCTGTGGATAAAGCACTTTGGGGGTTCTGCAGCTCAAATCCGTGCGGATTTTTCGTTTTGTGGGGTCGCTATCCACAGGCGGCTAAAAGCCGGGGGAACAACGCCGGCCCGCCCATAGGCTGGAACCAAAGTCCACCCGCTAAGCCGGTATTCGTAACCGGCCCCTCCGAAAGGACGCGCCGTGCCCACCTTCGTCGATTCGACACCGCCATCTGCGCCTCCGGGAACCCCCAACCCGCCCAGCACCGCGGATATTCTGCGTGCCGCCGGCCATATGGGCATCGGCTCCGCGGCCGGACGCGCGTTCGCCGCCTCGCTCCTCGCGGCAGCCGCCCTGGCTCGCACCAAGGGTGCCGAGCTTTCCGCACGCATGCGCGCCGAAGCCCACGAGATACAGGGGGTCTACGCGCGCACCGGCGAGCTCGGAACAGAGCACTGGGCCTCGGAGGCAGGCCGCGCCTTCCGCAGACAGCTCGAAAGGCACCGCGACAGTATTCGAGACAGGGCACAGATTGCCGAGAACGCAGCGGTCGATATTGCCGCCGCCGCTGAAGAGTTCGCCGCCGAACTGACCGCCAAAGCCCAGGCTGTTACCGCCGCGGCCGGTGCCCTCGACAGCCTCCTCGGGTCCCTCGCGGATACCGCCGCCGATGTTCTCGATCCCGGAAAACTGGAGGATCTCGTGGCCCGCCACGCGGGGTCCGCGCAACACGAGCTTGATTCCCTCATGCACGTCAGCCTCCCCGAGGGGCTCAACGCGCTCGTTACCCGCCAAACCGGCTATTAGACCGCCGCTTACCGCTAGTCGTCGCTAGGAAAACCCATCTAGGAGAACCCATGACCAACGCAACGTACGCCCTTCCCATCGAGGGGAGCGGCTCGGCCCCCACAGGGGCGACCATCACCGTCACACTGGAAGAGATGCCCGCCATCGCCGATTCCCTCACCCATGCCAGCCAGTGCTGCGCTGAACGTCCGGTGCCCATCTCGAGCATTGGCGCAGAGACGATGCTCTTTCTTGGGGTCAACGCGCGCGCCCGTCTGGCCAGCGGCCAGTGCACCATGTTGGCCGCCGGGATGGGCCAAAGCGCCACCGAGCTAATGGCCACGGCGGTGGCCGTGCGCCTCGCCCACAGCGCCTACCTGCAAGTTGAGAATATGGTGGCCGGCTGGTTCGAATCGCTCGGTATCGCCCAGGACGGTAAGCTTCCTGACGGGCTGACGGCGCGAACCCACATTCGTGGTGCCCTCGCCGGCGACCCCGACGAGGGTCTATACCTTATCCGGCTGACGCTGCCCGAGCTCGGGTACTATAGCGCATCAATAGCGATGCCCTATTCACCCCTCGCCGCGGCGGTACTTTTTGGGGCGACAGCCTATCTTGACGCCCGGCTCAACCCCGAGATTGCCCCCCGGAGAGTGGCTGAACGGCTGTCCAGGATTACCGGAATTCCCGTGAAAATCATTGAGAAATTTATTGGGAGGGCCACCCTATCGTTGAAGAGAGAGAATACGTGGCGGGACGTGGGCAACGCGGCACACAACGTGCGTACCGCTTCGGCTGATGAGTACGGGGTCGCGGCGCATCGGGGAGAGAAAAATCAGCTTTCCGTAGGCTCCAGCTCGGAACGGTTGCAGGCGGCTGCCAAAGCCCAGGACCAGGAATTCGAGCGTTCTCAGCAGGACCCGACGAAGGGCGAACGCGGCGCCGTGATGGTCACCGTCATGTACGAAGAAGGCCACGAGGGTGACCCCGCCTACGCCCTATACGTGGTGAGTATTCCGGGGACTAACTTTGACTCCTGGGGAGGTTCTCCCATGGACCCTGCGGGTGCTATACGTGAAACGTTAGGTGAAGATACCACGAAGAACCCCGCCTATCGGATGGTTCTGCAGGCTTTGCGTGATGCCGGCGCGCCGCAGGGCGCCCGCGTGTACCTGGAAGGGTTCAGCCAGGGAGCCATGATTGCCTACAACATGGCTAATAGTTTCGAGGTCGCCAAAGAAATCAACATCGTCGGTATCTACGCCCAAGGTGCTCCGCTACGAGGTTTGCCCGCCAAACGCCGAGATTTCGCCGTGGATTATGTAGAAGGTAAAGGCGATATCGTTCCGGATAGCGCGGTGAGGTCTGAGGGAGGTTGGCGTCCTGACGACCGTGATACATCAATCACCGTCCAGAACTCTGTGCACCATGGCGAGAAATACCGAGAAGCCCTAGACCGCGAAGGGTATAGCAATGCGGTACCCGGTGGCATCCGTGCTGCGATGGATGGTAAGGAATACGTGCTGGGGGAGCAGAAGGTTACCTCGGGTTCTGCTATGCCGGACGGATACAGCCTGGCTGAGCGAAGGGACGTAACGATCTCACGTATCGGAATCTACTCGCGACAGGCCTACAAATCGGGGGTTAGGTTTGACGAGAAGGGTGTAGATGAAGCGATTGAACATGGAACAGGTGGAATGATCAAGGGCGTTCAGGATGCCAAAGATAAGGGGGAACGGATCCAAAAAGCAGCCCAAGATACGTGGGAGGGCGCCGAACGGCGTCTCCCTCACCCGGATCCTAAACCGCAGCAGGAGCCGGGGAACCCGAAGCCGACCTGGCCCGAGATGCCTGCACCGCAGACACCCAAAACACCTCCCCTGCAGGGATACGACCCGCAGAATGTTCCGCCCGCCATCAACTTGCCGGCGGACCTGAGCGGCCCGGAGCCTGCCACCATCAAGTTGCCTGCCCGAATCGAGCCGGAGGGTCTACTACCCCCTGCAGATCTGTTTCCGCCCGACCTTCTGCCAGAGCCCGCAGGCTCACAGGCAAACATCGGAAAGGTTATTAATCAGCCAACCATCGACGACCTGCAACTCCCTAAAATTGGTTCTGCGCTCGGGGACCCGTTCCTCGGGCCCCGCCAGGGCGGGGACTACGAGGGCGGGGAATCGCTCACCCCCGACCTGCCAGACCTGAAGCCTGTTCCCATGCCCGTGGCGCCGGCCGAGGATATTGACCCGGGATTCCACACGCCGATTCCTCCCGAGGAGACCGACCCGGGGTTGATACACCCCGCATCGGAGCCTCGGCGCGCCGTCACTGTTGAGCGGGAGCCGGCATTTGCCTAGTGGGGAGTGCCGCAGGTGAGGAGGCGGAGACCGGCTTGGGGATGGCTCGTCCTGTCCCCATACTGGTCTTCACTCCGGTAGCGCTGGCTCCGCGGCGCTCGCGGGCACATACTAAAGCTATGAGCCACTCAGAAGAATCCACCAGCATCCCGGTCCGCCCAGTCTTCGATACCCTACCCAGCTATGCCGCGGGTAAGCCTCCCGCTCCCGTCGAGGGCCTGACCCGGTACAAGCTTTCCTCTAACGAGAACCCTCTGGGCCCCGTGCCCGAGGTGGCGCGCGTGCTGGCCGAATTTGATGCGGTGCACCGCTATCCCGACCCCTTCTCAACCGCCCTGCGTACCGCCCTCGCCGGGCAGCTGGGCGTGGACGCCGAGGATATCGTGACCGGCGCCGGCAGCCTCGGCGCGCTCAACCAGATTATTAAAACCTTCGCGGGCGTTAACGCCGACGGTGTGCAGGACGAGGTCATCTACGCGTGGCGTTCCTTCGAGGCCTACCCCATTCTAGTTGGCATCATGGGCGCCCGCAGCGTGCAGGTTCCCAACCTGCCCAACGGCGCGCACGACCTGGACGCTATGGCTGCGGCCGTCACCGACCGCACCCGCCTGATCCTCGTGTGCACCCCCAATAACCCGACCGGTCCCGCCGTGACCGAGAGCCAGATTCGCTCCTTCCTCGCGAAGGTGCCGGCTACCGTTCCCGTGGTCATCGACGAGGCCTACTTCGAGTTCTGCGCGGCCTCCTCCATTCCAGAGGGGGAAGAGCCCCCGCTGAACGGCCTGGACATCTACCGTGACTACCCGAATGTCATCATCCTGCGTACTTTCTCCAAGGCGCAGGGCCTGGCGGGTTTGCGCGTGGGCTACTCGATTTCGCATCCGCAGATTACCCGCCACCTGCGGGTTGCCGCGACCCCCTTTGCCGTGTCCGCCCTGGCCGAGCGGGCCGCCGTCGCCTCCATCGAGCATCAGGAGGCCGTCATGGAGCGGGTCAGGCACATCGTGGCCGAGCGTGAGCGCGTCACGGCCCGTCTACGCGAACTGGGCTACGAGTTCCCGAGCACCTACGCCAACTTTGTGTGGCTGCCCCTGGGGGAGCGTACCGGCGAGTTCGTTGACCTCATGAACCGGAACGCTCTCTCGGTGCGTGCCTTCGGGTCCGAGGGTGTGCGCGTGAGCATCGGCGAGGTCGAGGCAAACGACCGTTTCCTATCCCTGTGCGAGCTCTTCGCGCAGGAGGGCTAATCTCGCTCAACATCGCTGGATAAGCTTGAATTGCATAGCGGTCCTGAGCGGATGAAGATGAAGGAACCCTCCTATATATTCTGATTATCGAATATATAGGAGGGTTCCTTTGGCCATTAAACGCGGTCGGTATCGCCGCCGGTTTTCGCCTGCTCATATGCTGAATGACGGGGCGCAATACGCGGTGTTCCAGGCGTGTTCCGAGCGTGCACGTTATCGCCGAGAGCCCGAAATAGTAAACTGGTAGGTATATATGCCCAGTCCTGATGGTGCACCGGCCGTAAATCTGCCTCTCAACCCTCCACCTTTCGTGGAGAATGAGGCTTGGCCCCGGTAGCCCGCAGGCGAAGCCATCGTCACGTGTGGAGGTTAGATGCACGAGAACGACAAGTACCCGGGAGTGCCCGAACGTATCCAGCTCATGGATGAGAACGGCACCGTCCACGAACACCCCACCTTCAGTCGATACGTCAAAGACGTCGATGGTGATATCCTGCGCGAAGCCTACCGCCTCATGTACACCACCCGCCGCTTCGACGACGAGGCGACCGCCCTGCAGCGCCAGGGCCAGCTCGCCCTGTGGGTTCCTAGCCGAGGCCAGGAGGCCGCGCAGGTCGGTTCCGCACTGGCCTACGCCCCCAACGACTACATCTTCCCCTCCTATCGTGAGCACGCCGTTGCCCTGGCGCGCGGTGTGGATTTCCGCGACCTGATTACCATCTTCCGTGGCACCACCACCCACGGTTGGGACATGAAGGCCCACAACTTCCACACCTACACCAAGGTGCTGGCCGCCCAGACCCTGCACGCCGTCGGCTACGCCATGGGCCTGAACTTCGATGCCGATATCGAGGCTGAAACCGGCAAGCGCCCCACCGGCCAGGGCCAGGCCACCGACCCCGCAACCGACGCGCAGAAGCCCGCCGTCGCGGTCTACTTCGGCGACGGCTCCTCCAGCGAGGGCGACGTTCACGAATCCATGGTCTTCGCGGCCTCCTACGACGCCCCGGTGCTCTTCTTCGTGCAGAACAACCGCTGGGCCATCTCGGTTCCCTTCGAGGTGCAGTCGCGCGTGCCGATTTCGACCCGAGCCGCAGGTTACGGCTTCGAGGGCCTGCGCGTGGACGGCAATGACATCCTGGGCGTGCTCGCGGTGACCCGTTACGCCATGGAGAAGATTCGTGCCGGCGAGGGCCCCGTGCTCATCGAGGCCGAGACCTACCGCCTGGGCCCGCACACCACTGCCGACGACCCCACGAAGTACCGCACCGAGGCCGACCTTGAGGGGCCGCTGCACCGCGACCCCATGATTCGCCTCGAGAAGTACCTGCGCGAGCAGGGCTACGCCGACGATGCCTTCTTCGAGGAGGTTGCCGAGTCTGCCCAGAAGGTCGCCTCTGGTGTTCGCGATGCCGTGCTGTCCGCCGAGGTGGCAGACTTTGAGCACTTCTTCGACCGCGTCTACGCCCAGGAACACCAGCAGGTTGAGGACGACCGCGAATTCTACCGTACCTACAACGCAGGCTTTGAAGAGGAGTAAAGATGAGCGAAAACATTGAGCGTTTGACCCTCGCCAAGGCCATTACTCGCGGCCTGGAAGATGCCCTCGAGGCTGACCGCACCGTGGTTCTGCTCGGCGAGGATATCGGCAAGCTCGGCGGTGTGTACCGCGTGACCGAGGGTTTGCAGGCCCGCTTCGGCAACCGCCGCGTCATGGATAGCCCGCTGGGGGAGTCCGGCATTATCGGCACCTCCATCGGCATGGCGCTGCGCGGGTACCGCCCCGTTCCCGAGATTCAGTTCGACGGCTTCGTTTTCCCCGCCTTCAATCAGATTACGAGCCAGCTTGCGAAGATTCACAACCGCACCGATAAGCAGTACATCGTGCCGGTGACGATTCGTATTCCCTACGGCGGCGTGATTGGCTCGGTGGAGCACCACTCCGAGTCGCCCGAGGCGCTGTTCGCCCACACCGCCGGCCTGCGCATCGTGACTCCCTCGAGCCCGCACGAGGCCTACTGGATGACCCGCAAGGCGATTGAGTGCCCGGATCCGGTCATTATCTTTGAGCCCAAGCGCCGCTACTGGCTCAAGGGGGACGTGGACCTGAACGACACCTCCTTCGACCCGTTTAGCGCCAAGGTCGTGCGCGAGGGTACCGACGCCACGATTGTTGCGTACGGTCCGCTGGTGCCGGTGGCCCTGGCAGCTGCGGAGGCCGCGGTTGAGGACGGCCGCTCGATCGAGGTGATTGACCTGCGCTCGATTTCTCCGCTGGATGTGCCGACCGTGGCCGCCTCGGTGGCGAAGACCGGCCGACTGATTATCGCCCACGAGGCTCCCACCTTCGGTGGCATGGGTGGTGAGCTGGCGGCCGCGATTACGGAGCGTTGCTTCTATAGCCTGCAGGCCCCGGTGATCCGCGTGGGTGGCTACTACATGCCGTACCCGGTTTCCCGCGTGGAGGAGGAGTACGTGCCGGATATTGACCGCATCCTGGAGGCGGTTGATCGCGCTTTCGATTACTAGGCGCGGTTTCGGGGTTGGTATGTGCACCCCGCTTCTTGACGCTTCGTTCTGAGGTGTGTCGCCGGCCTGAAACCGACGGCACGCTTGCGGCGGGTAGGACCGCCCATAATATTCCATGTAGGGTATATGTCCTAGTGAGAGGTAAATATGTCCCAGATTTTTTCGCTTCCCGACGTGGGCGAAGGCCTGACCGAGGCTGAAATCCTCAGCTGGAAGGTCGCAACCGGCACCGAGGTCGCCATCAACGATGTGCTGGTCGAGATTGAGACCGCCAAGAGCGTCGTCGAACTGCCCTCGCCCTACGCCGGCATCGTCGAGGAATTGATGGTCGCCGAGGGCGAGACCGTCGAGGTGGGTACCCCCATCATCCGCATCTCCGGTGGCGACGGCGCGGCCCCGGCCGCTCCCGCGGCACCCCAGCAGGAGACCGAATCCGGCACCGCGCTGGTCGGCTCCGGCCCCAAGGCAGACGCCGTTAAGCGCCGCGCGCGTAAGCGTCCCGCCTCCGCGGCTCAGCCCGCACCTGCCGCCCCCGTTGCACCCGCGGCGCCGGCAGTTCAGGCACCGGTGGCGCACACCCCATCCGACCCGGTGAACCGCAACCAGGGCCTGCTCAGCGAGCTGGCCGAGCGAGCCTCTCGTTTTGTGGAGAACAGCCCCCTGAACTCGATGGTTCAGCGTCTGGCCCACGAGCCCATCGCAGCCCAGGCTCCGGCACCCACCCAGGCCTCGGCTTCTGCGCAGGCCCTGCCGCCGGAGCAGGTTCCGTACCGCCCGACCCTGGCGGCTCCTCCGGTGCGTTTGGCCGCTAAGGAACTCGGCGTCGACCTGGCCCACGTGACCGCCACCGGTGCCCGCGGCCAGGTGACCAAGCAGGACCTCATGAACTACGTTGCCCACCTCAAGGACGTGCAGCACAGCGGTGCCCGCCAGCCCTTCTGGCAGGGTGCAACCACCCCGGGCGACCGCATCGAGCGCGTCCCGGTGCGCGGCGTGCGCAAGGCCACCGCGAAGGCCATGGTCGCTTCGGCCTTCAGCGCCCCGCACGTGTCGATTTTCGTGGACGTGGATGCATCCCGCACCATGGAGTTCGTCAAGCGCCTGAAGAAGTCCCGCCACTTTGAGGGTGTGAAGGTCACCCCGCTGCTGGTTCTGGCCGCCGCGGTGATTTGGGCCGCCGAGCGTAACCCGCAGGTCAACGCAACCTGGACCGACAGCGAGATCCAGATTAAGCACTACATGAATCTGGGTATCGCAGCCGCCACCCCGCGCGGCCTGATGGTCCCGAACATCAAGGATGCCCAGGAGCTTTCCCTGCGTGAGCTTGCGATTGCCCTGAACAACCTGACTACTCGCGCTCGTGAAGGCAAGACCCAGCCGGCAGAGATGGCGAACGGCACCCTGACCATTACGAATATCGGTTCGCTGGGCATTGATACCGGTACCCCGATCATCAACCCGGGTGAGGTTGCGATTGTGGCCTTCGGTACCATCAAGCAGAAGCCGTGGGTGGTTGACGGCGAAGTGATTCCTCGCTGGGTGACGACCCTGGGCGGTTCGTTCGATCACCGCGTGGTGGACGGTGACCTCTCGGCTCGCTTCATGGCCGATGTGGCGGCCATCCTGGAGGAACCGGCCCTGCTGCTGGATCACTAGGCAAATAACCTAAACGGCCCTGAAGAGCCGTTCAACGCGAAGACCTCCGGCGCACATAGCGTGCGCCGGAGGTCTTCGCGTTTTGTATCGGCATCGGTGCGGTGTCCGGTGCTTCGGAGGCTAGTCGTCCTCGCGCTCCACCCGGGTGCTCGGGTACTTATCCACGCGGCGGTGGTATATCTGCCCGCAGGCGCCGCCTATAAGGGCTCCCAGGAAGCTGAGCGCCAGGATGAGCATGATCGCCAGCAGGCCGTTGGAGGTATCCCCGTTCATGAGTCGTTGCATGGAGAACGCGGCGGTGCCGTTCGGGAAAATCTGCGGGGCCAGGTAGGTGGCCAGCGAAGCCACAATCAGGCCCATGAGGTGCCACAGCCACACCGCAATGCCCTGCTTGGAGCCGGCGAATCGAGCCATGCGTCCGGCGGCGTATCCGCCGACCAGGTAGGCACCAAAGATGAGGACGCTCAGGGCGACCGCCACGGGAACTACGGAGGATTCCCCGGAGAGTAGTCGTCCGATGACGGCGTGGTACTCGAGGGGCTGCTCCTGCCCGGTATAGGTGAGCCAGGCGCCGATGCCCCAGCGGCCGCCGTCCATGAGGGTGATGGCAACGAGCCAGCCGAGCAGGCCCGGGAGTACGTGCATGCGGGAGTATCGTTCCTTCTGCATCTGCAGGGCGGTGGCGGCGGTGAGCACCGGTTCGCCGGGCTGGAGGATGGGCTGAGCGGGTTGGCTCGCTGGGACGGCGAAGCCCCCGTGCTGGGTGGGCTGTTCCGGCGCGCGCGGTGCGGTGTTCTGCGGGCTAAAGCTGGGTGCCGTTCCGCGGTCGTTGGCAGTCTGCGCGCCGCGGTGTTCGGACACGCTCGGGGC
>ERZ773046.1267-NODE-1267-length-14765-cov-8.024949_pt1 | contig 14765 bp, 11 predicted proteins | sample MGYA00580634_ERZ773046 | MGnify/ENA primary metagenome ERZ773046 (study PRJEB29015, sample SAMEA2738127) | human oral metagenome | biome: human oral; feature: human-associated habitat; material: saliva | place: China | collected 2159 ... | reverse complement strand
TGTGGGCTTGCATGTTTTCGGCTCTTTTCTGTTGCGGCGTGTTTGCGGATGGCTGGTCGGCCTGTTCCGCATCTTCCTCGTTATCTTCATCATTGGCGGGCTGCTCGCCTTTGGTTTGGCTCTCTTGTTCAAACTCTTGCCAACCGTGAAAATTTTCCAGCCCGCATTCATCTTTTAAGAAAAAGGCAACGTCTCTTTTTGTCAGATAGATATTTAAATATTGATTTTGACTTGTCCAATTAGGGTTATCTTCCGACCAACCATCACCAAAACTGTTGTAACGGACTACAAATTCTAAAAAATGAAATAACGGGCGTTCATGATTAGCCTTTTTGTACCGGCCTGATAGGGTTTTAGTGAAACATGATTCATCTACATAACCGAAGGGAATATCTTCGATGCAATGCTTCTCATATTTCTGCAAAAGAAATTTTGCAGTATCTCTAAGGCTCGGATTATCGCCGTCTAATTCCTGTACCAGTAATGCTTCGTTTTTGTATTTCATGGCTTGATTCTTTCGTAATGCTTAGGATGATAGTTTATCCTCCCGTTTGCTGCAATATGCCCGATTGCGCCTTCAGGCCGTCCAGATAATCCGCCCATGCCTGCACCATCTCGGCGCGTTGCTCCAAGTATTCCGCGTGGTTGTATGCCGTCCTTGTCGCGTTGGGGTCTTTGTGGGCAAGCTGCCGCTCTATCCAGTCGGAATTGAAGCCCATCTCGTTCAGGCGCGTGCTGGCCATATGGCGGAAGCCGTGCGGCGTGATTTGGTCTAGGAAGCCAAGCCGTGCAAGGGCTTTGCGTGCCGCCCCTTCGCTCAAGGGCTTTTTGCTGCCGATGTTGGCAAACACAAATTCATGATGCCCCGTTACGGGCTTCAGGCCTTCCAGTATCGCTATGGCTTGGCGGCTCAATGGGACAATGTGCCCTATCCCGTTTTTCATCTCCTCCCCGTCTTTGCGGTATTGCCGCGCCTCCCAGTCGATTTCACACCAGCGCAACAGCCGCAATTCGGACGGGCGGGCGAAAACATAGGGGGAAAGTTGCAGTAATGCCCGCGTTTGCGGGCTGCCCGTGTAGCCGTCTAAGGCTCGCAACAGCCCGCCTATCTTTTCGGGGTCGGTGATGGTTCGGTAATGTTTCTGCTCCACCTGTGCCAGCTCTCCCCGCAATTCGGCGGCGGGGTTGAATATGCACAATCTCAACATGACTGCGTAGCGGAAAACCTGATTTACCACGTCATAGACTTTATGCGCCGTATCGTGCTTTCCTGCCGCCTCCAGCCGTTGCAGCAAGCCCAGCACTTCAAGCGGCATGATTTCGCCTATTTGGCGGCGGGCAAGGTTGGGGAAGATGTGCAGCTCAAGGCTGCGGATAACGCGCCCCGCATGGTCGGGCTTCCATTTGTCGGGCTTGGCCGCTTGGTCGGCATGCCATTTTCGGGCAACGGCTTCAAACGTGTTATTCATCTGCTCTGCCTGCCTCTGCGCCTCGTTTTGCCGGTATAGCTTCGGGTCTATCCCTCTTGCTACCAGCCCGCGCAATTCCTCCCGCTCCTCCCTTGCCTCTTTCAGGCTCATGGCGGGATAGATGCCAAGCCGTATCTCGTCCCGCTTGTTGTCGGACGGTCGGTAATAGCGGAAACGCCAATACTTGCCGTTACCCCTTGCCTGAAGGGATAGGCCGCCGCCGTCCGACAACTGGTTAGGCGGCTCTAGTTTTTTGCATTGGCTGTCGGTCAGCGGAAGGGTTGGTTTCGGCATTTTTAAGTCCGTTTTGGGGTAACTTATACAAAACGCTGGAAGCCTTATAAATAAAGGATTTCGGTCGGTTTTGGGGTAACTTGTTTCAAAAAATGGCGGGAAAATCGGGGGATTGGGGGGCGTTTTTTGGGGTAATTCGTGAAAAGTTACCCCAAAAGTTACCCCATAAATGGCGAGAACTCAAGCATACTCCAGCACATTCAGGGTAATAAAAAAGCCCTGAAACTGTTATATTTCAAGGCTCTATGCTTACTTCAGGATACTGCTGGAAATTAGGTATGGTGGAGGCGGGGGGAATTGAACCCACCTAGCCCGTAACCAGTAGTATGTGTATAGACAAACGCCCTTGATTTAGGGCGTTTTTTTATCTGTTCATATACTACTGGCTGCGGTCATTTGTGCCACGATTTGTGCCAAGGCCGATCCATCGCGGGTTCGAGCCGCTGCCATTCGACCTCCCCATCACGGCTACGCTGTTGCAGGCCGTGCAGCATCGCGGCCAGCGGAAGATCCCCATTGTCGAGCAAGGTCGACTTCAGATTGGCTGCTCGAACAGGGTACACGATGTCCGGCAACCCGTACTTTGCCAGCGTCTCTGGCTTGAGATGAAGCTCTGCGAAATTTTGCATGACGCCCGTATCGATCCTTTTGCCGCTGCGCCGATTGTGGTTATCACAATACGACGAACACACAAATCAAAATAGAGTCATGGACAAATTCTAGGGCAGACCATATACTTTCCGCAATAATCAGCACAAGCATTCGCTAACCCGAACGAGCCAGCCAGGATGTCGAACGAACAGCTTGCAGAGCTAACCCAGCCACAACGCGACCGGCTCGCGTTCGTGGAGTTGCGCGTGCGCTTCATCGGGGAGATACGCCGTCAGGACTTGGTTACGCGCTTTGGCGTCCAGTCCGCTGCCGCGTCCAGGGATCTGGCGCTGTACGCTGTACAAGGACTTGGCCCCGGGCAACATCGACTACGACTCCAGGGCCAAGTCTTACGTCCTGGGGGCGAGCTTCATGCCCATCTTTGACTTCCCTCAGGAGCGGGTGCTGTCGTGGCTGACGCAGAGCTTTGGTGATGGTGAGCCAATGCTGCTCAAGGCCTAGGTGCTTAGCGAAACCCCTTCCAGGCTTACGCATCCTGATCTGGATGTATTGGCGGGTGTGACCCGGGCTATTCACCAGGCGTGTCCGCTTGGCATTGAGTATCACTCCATCTCCAGTGGGCGCACCGAGCGGGAGATTGTCCCGTTCGCGTTGATCGACAACGGTTTACGCTGGCATGTCCGTGCCTTTGACCGGAGGTCCAGCGAGTTCCGGGATTTCGTCATGACCCGGATCAAGCGTCCTGTGGTGCTTAGGGGACACCTAGTGGTGTCCCACGAGACGAGCGATCAAGATATCCAATGGACCCGGATTGTCGAGCTGGAGCTGGTGCCACATCCCGATCAACCTCGGTCGGAGATTACCGAGATGGATTACGGCATGCAGGGCGGCGTGCTACGAATAAAGCTGAGGGCAGCCACCGCAGGTTATATCTTGCGCCAGTGGGGCGTGGACTGTTCTCCGGACCACAGCCTGCGCAGCCACGAGTACCGGCTTTGGCTGAAAGATCACTTGGCGCTATATGGCGTCAATAACGCTATTTTGGCACCGGGCTACCGCTCGCCTAGCCAAAACAAAGGAGAGAAATAAAGTGGCCTACGACCCAAAACGCGCGTTGGAATTGCTCCGGATCGGTTCTGGACGTGCCGATGCTATTTTCCGCGATGGTCAAGAAGATGCCATTCGTCACATCGTAGATGGCAAGGGCCGCTTGCTGGTCGTGCAAAAGACCGGGTGGGGTAAGAGCTTCGTCTACTTTATTGCGATCAAGTTGTTGCGGGAAGCCGGAGGTGGTCCGGCGTTACTTATCTCGCCGCTGCTGGCGCTGATGCGAAACCAGATTGCAGCGGCAGAGCGGATGGGGGTTCGCGCTGCCACCATCAACTCCGACAACGTGGAAGACTGGACGGATGTCGAGGGCAAACTGGGCAAGGGAGAGATCGATGTTCTCTTGATCTCGCCGGAGCGCTTGGCGAACGAGCGCTTCCGGGCGCAGGTTCTTGCCGAAATCGCTGCACAAGTTTCGATGCTGGTCATCGATGAAGCGCACTGCATTTCCGACTGGGGACACGACTTCCGTCCCCACTACCGCTTGCTGGAGCGGATCGCCAAGACACTGCCGCCAAACCTGCGCTTGCTTGCCACCACGGCGACAGCGAATAACCGCGTGATGGAGGACCTTGCTGCTGTGCTCGGTCCTAAGTTGCAGGTCTCTCGTGGCGACTTAAATCGGACCTCACTTACTCTGCAAACAATCCGCCTGCCTAGTCAGGCCGAGCGTCTTGCTTGGCTGGCGGAGCAACTGATCACGCTGCACGGGCATGGCATCATCTACACACTGACGGTTCGCGATGCCAATCAAGTTGCTCTGTGGTTGAAAGCTCAAGGCTTCAACGTGGAAGCCTATACAGGTGAAACCGGTGATCGCAGAGAGCAGCTTGAACAGGCGCTGCTAAAAAACCAAGTTAAAGCGCTGGTTGCCACAACAGCGCTAGGTATGGGTTACGACAAGCCGGATCTGGCATTTGTCATCCACTATCAAACGCCGGGATCGGTTGTCGCCTATTACCAACAGGTCGGTCGCGCAGGACGCGCACTGGAGTCTGCTTATGGAGTGCTCCTCAGCGGTGAGGAAGAGTCAGACATCACTGACTGGTTCATCCGGAGCGCCTTCCCGACACGGCAAGAAGTTGCGGATGTCCTGAGAGCGCTTGAAGGCGAGCCAAACGGGCTATCTGTTCCCGAGCTTCTAAGCCGAGTCAATCTAAGCAAAGGTCGTGTTGAAAAAACGATTGCACTGCTGTCCCTCGAAGCGCCGGCACCCATCGCCAAGCAAGGTAGCAAGTGGCAGCTCACGGCGGCTACGCTGAGTGAAGCATTCTGGGATCGAGCGGAACGCCTCACTGTGCTACGGCGAGACGAGCACCAGCAGATGCAGGACTACGTGAGCCTACCGTTTGGTGAGCACATGGGCTTTTTGATTGGCGCGCTCGACGGCGATCCAAGTGTTGTGACAGAACCAGCCTTACCGCCATTGCCTGCAACCGTGAATACCGAGCTGGTAAAAGCTGCCGTCGAATTTCTTCGTCGAACCAGCTTGCCCATCGAGCCCCGCAAAAAATGGCCCGACGGTGGAATGCCCCAGTACGGCGTCAAGGGATTCATCGCACCTGCCCATCAGGCTGAATCCGGCAAGGCGCTATGCGTCTGGGGCGATGCCGGTTGGGGTGGATTGGTTCGACAGGGCAAATACCACGACGGCTACTTTTCCGATGACCTCGTTGCTGCATGCGTGAAGATGATTCAGGAGTGGAATCCGCAACCGAGCCCGACCTGGGTGACCTGCGTTCCTTCGCTTCGGCATCCCGAATTGGTGCCGAATTTCGCGCAACGCTTGGCTGCTGCGCTGGGTCTGCCGTTTCATATGGTCATCGCAAAAACAGACGCAAGGCCCGAACAGAAAACGATGGCAAACAGTACACAACAGGCGCGCAACATTGATGGTTCGCTCGCACTCAACGGTCAGCCCATTCCTCCCGGCCCGGTCCTCCTGGTTGATGACATGGTCGACTCGCGCTGGACGCTGACGGTGTCTGCATGGCTGCTGCGCAAAAGCGGTAGCGGCGCGGTTTGGCCTATGGCCCTTTCACAGACGGGGCCCGACGAATGACGCCAGTCCTCTCTCCCAACACCCAGGCGATCTTGCTGCTGACTGCGCCGCTCATTGCCGGACGAGGCTCTGCGTCATCGGATCTGCTCTCGCTTGGTGAATACAAACGTCTCGCGCGTCATTTGCGCGAGATCCAGCGTCAGCCTGCGGATCTCCTCTCGCCGGACGCAGCTGAGATCTTGCGCGCGTGCCAGCCGGTGATTGACGAGGGTCGCCTGCAGAAATTGCTGGGGCGCGGATTCCTGCTGAGCCAAGTGATCGAGCGCTGGCAAACGCGCGCCATTTGGGTGGTCAGTCGCGCCGACGCCGAGTATCCGCGTCGCCTGAAGACCCGCCTTCGTGAAGATGCGCCGGCAGTGCTCTACGGCTGTGGCGACATGGCTTTGCTCGAAACCGGTGGGCTTGCCGTCGTCGGATCGCGGCATGTGGACGACGCCCTCATCGACTACACCATGGCAGTTGGCTGGCTCGCTGCTCGGGCAGGCAGAACGCTTGTCTCCGGTGGCGCCAAGGGCATCGATCAGGCCGCCATGCGAGGTGCGCTTGAGGGAGGTGGAAAAGTTTGTGGCGTTCTGGCGGACAGTCTGGAAAAGACCACCATGAACCGCGAGCACCGCAACCTGTTGCTGGATGGGCAGCTGGTCCTGATTTCGCCCTACGACCCGAGCGCCGGGTTCAATGTGGGCAACGCCATGCAGCGGAACAAGCTGATTTATGCATTGGCAGACACCTCACTGGTGGTCAGTTCCGATCTCAACAAAGGTGGCACTTGGGCGGGTGCTGTCGAGCAGCTCGACAAACTCAAGTTCGTCCCGGTCTTCATTCGTTCGACAGGCAAGTCTTCAGCCGGATTAGATGGTTTGCGAAAGAAAGGCGCACTTCCCTGGCCGAACCCGCAAGACGTGGATTCGTTCGAGGACGTGTTCAACGTGGCGATGCCGACGCCGACGGCATCCCCACAGGTTGGTTTTGCGCTGTTCTCGAACGAAGACCCATCGTCGGCTGATACCAAGCCAACGACGCCTGTGTCACCCGACACCGCGCCAGCGCCCCAGGCCGCGAGTGAGTCATCGGCACCGGTCGACGTTGTTTTCGATGCGCAGCCACCCGCTGAGGCATCGGAAGAACTGCCGCCAGTCACACCAGAGGCCGTAGCGCCGATAGATGAGGCCAAGGAATTTCCGCAGCCGGAATCGACCCCTGCCGAAGTGCTCTTCGCTGCCGTGCGCACAGCGATTCAGCAACTCTTGAGTACGCCGATGAAAGACGCCGAAGTAGCGGCCGCGTTGGATGTTTCTAACGCGCAGGCCAAGGCATGGTTGCAGCGTTTGGTCGACGAAGGCGTATTAGAAAAGCAGAAGAAGCCAGCGGGCTACGTCGTGAAACAAAAGCGGCTGTTCGAGTAAACCATGACGATGCATCGATTTAATCACCGCGCACTGCACACATCCGGAATCACGGAAGACGGGAGGTGCACGTGATCGCAAAACTCGAACGACTCATCGGCGAAATCGGCGACCTCAACAGCAAGTTGATCCTGCTGGTCGGTCCTAGCCGCAGTGGCAAGGCCACGCTGCGTCATGCGGCGAGAGACCGCGACGAATTTGCGCGTGTTGAGGAAATGTGCTTCGTTTTGCCGAATCAGGTAGTCGTGGTTGCCGTAAATCAAATGGTGTTGCCCGTTAAGCCGTTGCAGCACGGCTTCGATGTGTGCGGGCTTTTTGGCAAAGCAGACATCGCCGAGGTTGTACACAGTGTCTTGCGGGGTAACGACGCGGTTCCAGCAGTCGATCAGGTATTCGTTCAGCTCGTTGGTGTTATCGCTTTGTAGGCGGAATTGCGGGCAGTATCGGGCGATGTTGGGATGGGAGAAGTGCCAGTCGGCTGTGAAATAGGTTTGAGGCATGGGATACTCGGTTTCTGGTCATCTGACAATGAAAAATAAGGTGCAGGCTGCTTTAGAGGTCGTCTGAAACGGAGTTGGGGCGATAAAAAGCAGCCTGCACTTTTTTTGCCCGCCTATCTGCCGGTCAATACCAACCGTTGGCAGAAGGCTTCCCAATCGGCAAGGGGCACAACGCGTTTGCCGTCTGCTAACCGGTGCACATCGGAAGCGCAGGCGGTGTGCCAATAGGTGTAAAACGGTAGTTTGGCGATGTCGGCTTCCGGTACGGCAGGGGCATTGTCTTGTCCTGGCGTATGCACAATCGGCAGGCCGAAATAGCTGTATTGGCCATCTGCGGCTTTGTCGCCTGTGTGGCCGGTTTGGCCGCGGTGTCTGCCGGTACGAACAAACCGTCGGCAGAATGCGTTCCAATCGTGCAGAAACACGGCGGCTTGTCCGTCTATCAGGCTTTGGGCCGAACCGATGCTGCTGTCCCGCCAAAACAGGTAGAACGGCAATTCGGCGATGTGGCGTTCCATGACGACCGGACAATCGCCCTGTCCTGCCGGCTGCATCACCGGAACGCCGAAACAGGCGGTTTCAGGCAAGGTATGTGCAGGCTGCATGAAGGCGTTTTGCAGGATAACGGCCGCTTCGGCAGGGTCGATACCCAAACAGTCGATGGCAGGCTGCAAGGTTGCAGGCAGGTCGCAAAAGCAACCTGCACCTTCCGGCAGGCAATATACCGAGTTGTGCGTATGAGCCAGCGGTGCCGCCCATAGGGTAACGGGCGAGGTGCGGATTCGGCTGCCTGCGGTAAAACGTCCCGAACCATCTTGGACGACTGTGCCGTACACCACGGCATACTCGGATTTACCGGGCGTGTGGTAGCACGTGAATGTCCAGTCGGTGAGCATGCAGGGGGATAGGGTGCTGTCGTGGGGATGTTCGGATGAGATGGGGGTGTTGGGCATGGTTCATTCCTGAAATGGCGGGGTTTAGACAGCCACAGTCATTGCGAGGTATGCAGATTGCCTGAAATTTCGCGTTACACTTCAATCGCGCTCCTGTTCCGATAACCAGTTTGGACAATTATTTTTGGAATACCTTTGGGATTAATGATCATGCAGCAGTCTTAAATTTTTGCATACATGGCCGCGTGCTTGTCTCCGGCAAGACGTGAGCGAAGCTGAGCGAATCCATATTGTTAACAAAATTAAGATTTAGTGGAGGCTGCTGCAAGCTGCGGTGCGGGCTTGAGCGGAAAGTAGTTCAGTATAATAGTGTTTGACGCGCCATTAAACTGCTGTATCTCTCTGCCCGGAAGAAGTAGATGTTGACGAAAATTGTCTTCTACTCTACCCATCAAGAAGTTTAATAGGTGTGAAGAGATTGTCTGAAAATTGATTTTCAGACGATCTTTTGTAGAGACTACTATAGTAAAAATAATTTACCTTACATCCTATAAATTACCTACGTTGACGGTTAACAGCAATAAGAGGCTTATTTAAAGTAACTTGGGTCATACCATGCATATATGCATTATATTGCCATACAATAAATTGCTGTTTATATCGCTCATTAATTTCTTCCAAACGTTGTACCTGAGCTTTTAAATTCTTAACTTGCTTTTGCAGATAATCCATTGTTACATTCGGTTCTGGGTTAGCTTTTGCTTTTTCTTTAAGTATATGTTTTTGTTTGCTAAATGCCCCTTGTATATCTGAATAATTAGCTAGGGATTGTCTTTCAATACTTTTAACATTTAATAATTCTGAAACTTTGTGGCAAAGTAATTCCCAAGTTAATTTACCTTCCCAGGTCTTAATTAACATGATAATGTCTTCTAAACGTTCTTCTGTAACAAGAATTTTGGGCATATTATAACTCCATTAGTCTATACAAATCATTGTCTAATTTAGCTGTATCTGGTTCTAGAATGTCTATATCCATTCCTTTTTCCTGTAAAGCTAATTTAACTGGGGAAGGGTCATACTCATCAGGAATTCGTAATAATGATCCATTTGGAATTTCCCGATTTTCTAAAAATGCAATTTTGGTTTTTATATGTGTTAATCTCCATCCCAAATTACTTATCCACCGATCTGCACCAAAAACACCTAATTTATGGTGCTCTCTCGCTTTATTAAATTGTTCTGTAAGTTGAATTTCTCTAAGCTTTAATATTTCTAAAGATGATTCTAATCCTTTAATACAAACGAGTTCTTTACATGTTTCACAATCCCCATGGCGAGAGCATGGCGACATTGCATAATCATGTTCACAAATGCCTATTTCCGTTATAGTTGCAATTCCAATTCTATTTTTTCCTAAGTCTTCATAGGTTACTGGAAGATTTAAATGAATTTTATCTAAAAGTGAAGCATACTCGGGAATAAGTAAATTCCGAACTGCTTCACTTTTTTCTTCTTCTGTCCTGTGATCATAAGCCTTATTATCTGCAATTCTAGCCCTCCCTGCCCAGTTCGCTAAAGTTAATTCATCCATTCCACCTCTCTCAGCTTTTGTACTTAACCAATGCCTTGCATTGTGTGATAGCAATCTAACAAACTCTCCTTTCGAAGTAGTTATACAATGCTTTTCCCATAATGATGTTTTAGGGCGTGTATCAGAATAGCAGAATCTATCATTAATAAGATTTACTGTTGGTAATATAAAAGAAAATTTTTTAGGGAGAAAATTATCATGAAATTCATTTTCTCTGAATAATAATAAGGCTTCAGAAGCTTTAACGTTTTTATTTTTATCAATATATGGCCAGTAATTGAATTTTGAGGTATATTTTTCGTATAAGTATTTCCCTAAAACATTGGGAGTTATAACACCACTATTTTCTTTCATTAACTTTTCAAACCACTTAGTTTTAATCCCATGCTTTCCATTAATTTCTAAAACCTTACCTATTTCTATTTCAGTTAAAGGTTTTTGAGGTAAATAATGGGATACTTGCATACCTTGATCTGGTGATATCATTACCGTGTTCGGATTTTCTTCCGCAAACTTTGCTGCTTTTCTTGCTAAAGCTCCTATATCTGTTAAACGTTTGACTGCTTCAATAATCACATCTTGCATGCTACTAGGAACCCATTTCAAACCCTCTTTTCCATTTTTTGCAGGTATCCATCGAATACCTAATTGCTTATTTCCTAGGCTATCTTCTTCCCATTCTAAGCAATTAACAGATAAAGACATCAACTCAGAACAACGAGATGGAGCAACCATAAGTAGAGCCATAACTGCTGTATAATACTCAGTTTCTTTATCTAAATTTGGTGCATCATGAAAGAGTTTGGCTACCAACATCATTTCTTCATCTGTTGGCATTTTACTTGAACGGTATTCTTTTCCTCTTTCATCAAGCAATATCGTTAAATCTCTAGGACGTTTATATGGGTTATTCCATAAAGACAAATTTGGAGTAATACCATTTTCACGACAAAAATCAAATAACTTCTCAAGTTGATATCCTAATTTATTGACTGATTCAGTATCTTTTTTATATTTTTTCAATACAAGGGTTTCAACTTCATTAATGACTAAATTATCGAGTTGTAATATATCGCAATTGTCTTTTACATTGTATAAAGCCATTTCAACCATACGTAATGACTCAAGATGCCGTGATAATTGACGAACTGGTTGCTGAGAGTAAACATAACGAATGTATGCTTTAGCAAAATCAATAAATGGTTCAGATAACGGCTCATATTGATAGGATGTAGATTTAACCCTATCTGTGGAAAAACGAACTTGAATGTTGTGAAGATTAAAGGTATCTCTCCATTGATTATTGTCCCAACAATCACTTCCGAAAGCTGTAAGTTTGTTTCTACAGAAAGTGATAAAATTTTCTAAACTGGATTTTGGATTCTCATGTACTTGGAAAAAAATTGTATTATTCATAATTAATGAGCCTCCATATTTTTTTTCATTTCATTACACGCTTGAACAACATATTCAACAGCCAATATAATACGATCCTTAGAAGATGCATAATCTATACTTTTAGTTCTTCTTAAACGTTCTTCTTTCTCTTTATACAGTTTATTTAATATTTGTTGATGTGGACCATCAACCAAAGGTCTAAATTTAGGACATAAATAACAAGTCTCATAACCAGTTATACAAAAATCATTCGTCCCACATGCGCCTATAGTATCTACTCCGTTATTAGTTATTAAAGATGTTGGATCAAATCCTCTCTCACTTTCATTCAAATTAGAAATAATTCTGCCAACGAATGCTTGGGCTAGTTTTCCCATTTCAGCACCCATAACGCGATCAATATATTGCACTGTATCCGCTGTATTTTCAGTATAGACTTTCACATTTTGTGTATCTGAGTGATCTAGTAGTTCTGCTATAATCGCTGCACCAACTCCTTTTCTCCCTAGGTTAGTCCCCCTTGTATGACGAAAACGTCTTGCATTAACATGAATAATTTCACCTGTTCGCTCTGAAACAGCTTTTTGATGTATACAGAATTTTCGTAATACATTTAGTTCTAATGAAGAGCTCGAGTAATGAAAAATATCTAATTCTAATAATGAAAGATCAAAATTCCTATTTTTTATATTATTCTTCAGAAAACGCCAATCAATAAACATTGGTAATTTCATTTTATAATCTGATATAAATGTTTCATCAACCAGGCTAAGCAATTTTTTATACTGATATTCTAAAAAGTTTAAGAGAACTAAATACAAGTCCTCTGTAATAGCAATCTTTTTAAATGTTTTTCTAAATAACCCACCTCTCTTTTTAGCACTAGGTATATTTAGGAAATAATTCCATGTTCCTTGAGAAGCTTCTTTTTTCAAGTCTTCAAATTTTAAATGTCGTATTTGAATAGGTCTTCTTGCAGTAGCTTGAAGTAAGTGGATATATGTATATGTTTCAAATGAAATAAGATCTTCTTTCCAAAGTCTAGCCAGCTCTGTCATTAAAGCTAAAATTTCATTTTCAGTAAATGCTCCCGTATAAGGGCATCTCATTATTACCGATTTACCTTTATCATTTCCACTCAAAGTAAAGCTTTCTAGTAGAGATGCAACAGCTTTATCAACTCCATAATAACCATACTCGTACCACGAGAGCAAAAAACCTTTTAATGAACCTAAATACCATTCACGTTCTTTTCCTAAGTTGGTTTTCCAATTTAATAGCGTATAAGTATCAATGGTTTTTAGTTGCGTATTAACTACTAATTCATGAAATCTATTGTACATATTAATAGTATGGTAGCTAGAGTATTTTTCAGCATAGATAGCTAATGTTTTTCTAAAGCTATTTAATGTTTTTTTATCTATATTCAATACAGCTTGAGAGAAATTTAGTTTAATATCTTTACTTATACGCCAAGAGTTTTCATTTTCATAAAACGCATATCCATCTCTTGATTGTCTAAGAATTTTCTTCTGGCTCATAATTGTCAACTTTTTTTTGAAACTCAGTTTGAAGTTCTAATAGTATTTTATTAGCTTTTTCTCGAATATAACGTTGATTATAAACATCTCCAGATTTTTCTGATACATGTCCCATAAGGTGTTGCCTCATTTTTGCTTCTTTTTCTGGTGAAATAAAATCTTTATGGTAAAAATCATTACTTACACTCTGATTGTTTTTATCTATTTTTTTTGAAAAATCTAAGTTCCACTCATGACGAAAAATGTGTGGATGAATAACAGAAAATTTTGGATCAACTTTTTTCATTGTTGGCACAATAACATTATCAAATGAACTTGTACTAATAGGATTCCCTTGAGTTTTCCCTTTCCGATGAGTTACGAACAAATATGGATGTTTATTTGCATTTGGAATTTTAGAACGGTAATTCATAATGTAATCATCAATGAGTTGAGCTATTTTCTGTGAAATAGGAAGACGTCTCTCTTTAGTTTTACTTACAGCCTGTGTTTTTCTTGAATCAAATTTATCGTCATGAGTTCGTCTTATTAAAATAAATGGTTTAGTTGTTCCTATCTCGATAAATGGAATCTGGATTGATAAAAGCTCTCCACGTCTTATCCCTAGTTCTTTTAATAATATAAACATCAGGTAATTTCTTTTTTTGATACCTATATTTTGGAATGGATTATTAGGGTTAGAATAATTAGCAATAGACATAAATTCATCTAACAATCCATTAGATAAATCTTCATTTACTCTTACAGTAAAATTTTTATGATTTTTAGGTTTTGAAGCTTTAATTAATAAAAGCAAATTAGCTAACTTTTCTTGGTATTCACTAGAAACTCTAATTACTTTAGATAAGAATAAAATATATTCTGAAAGCACTGTTAGCCTATTGTACTGATGATTTAAAGAAACAGATGGAAAAATTTTAATAAATTGAGTTTGTACTTTTTTTATAATTTTTCTTTTCGTACAATTAGTTTTTTTTTGTTTTACTGCATTCAGCTTCATATGCCTGATAAGAGTCTCTAATTCACTTTCAGTAGGAACTATTTCTTTTTGAAGCATTTCGCTAATGATTAATTTATTATTCTGTTCCCAATCCATTAGCCACTGTATAACCCCTAATTTATTCCTAATCGTATTTACAGCACAGTGATACCGCAGTTCTACTGTAACCCATAACGTCGAATAGAAATCAGGTATCCCTGTTTCTTTGTTAACCAAAAGGGGAAAACGTTCTCCATTTTGGAAAAGGACCGTCTCCAATTTATACATGATGCTTAAATTTGCAAAATTAATATATATAAATACTAACGAATTCAATGCAATCTGTAAAGATTAATGTAAAAAAATAGAAGCCCTGTTTTAAAGGGCTTCTCTTGGTGCTTTTGAATTATATTTTACATATTCTTCTTATATGTAACTCAAAAAGGAATATCGTCGTCGATATCATCAACCGGAGCAGTCGGTTGTGCCGGGGCAGGACGACGGGCTGGGGCGGCTGGGGGTTCTTGAGCCGGAGCAGATTGGTATTGCTGTTGTGGCGCTTGTTGGTAGCTGCCTTGGCTTGAATGGCCGCCTTGGTTGTAGCCGTCATCGTATGGTGCGCCGCCGCTGTTGTCGTTGCGGCTGCCGAGCATTTTCATTTCGTTGGCGATGATGTCGTAAGCGGTGCGCTCAATGCCATCTTTGCCTTGGTATTTGCGGCTTTGGATACGGCCTTCCAGGTACACTTGGCTGCCTTTACGCAGGTATTGACCGGCGATTTCGGCGAGTTTGCGGTACATGGTGATGTTGTGCCATTCGGTACGTTCTACGCGTTGGCCGTTGCGGTCGTTCCACGTTTCGCTGGTGGCAACGCTGAAGTTACAGACGGCCTCGCCGTTGGGCATATAGC
>ERZ773046.1266-NODE-1266-length-14766-cov-3.338658_pt1 | contig 14766 bp, 21 predicted proteins | sample MGYA00580634_ERZ773046 | MGnify/ENA primary metagenome ERZ773046 (study PRJEB29015, sample SAMEA2738127) | human oral metagenome | biome: human oral; feature: human-associated habitat; material: saliva | place: China | collected 2159 ... | reverse complement strand
GAAATGTTTTTTATGTTTTCAAAATTTGACTTTTTTTAAAATCTGATATATAATATAATAGGGAGATGATGGTATGAATAGAAAATATAAAGAAAAAGATATTAGAAAAAGATGTTTAATAGGAAAATCTGCTCCTACAAAAAGTAAAGTAGATTTTAATAAGGCTAAATCTCTATATGAAAAGATTATTCATACTAGAGAATATTGTATAGAAGTTTCCACTGTTAAAGAGTTCTATGATGAACAAACTCTTAAAAGTACTATGCAAAGAAAAGAAAAGGACGGTTTAGGTAATTTTGTATATGGTAGGAATTTTGTATACTCTAAAGAAGAGCATGAATATGTAGAGAAGAATATATACATGAGAAAATACCTTAAACTAAAAGTCTATTGTGGCTGTGATTATATTCCTTTGCTAGATATAGAAGATGGTTTATATAAACTAACTATCGTTGATATGGAGGATATTTTCGGTAACAATAATTGTGTAAGGCTATTAAAGGATAGGGTATGGAAAGAGGCAGTTAATGAGTATACCACTAAAGTAGAGCCTTATAAGGATATAGAACAAACAGCTTGGAATGAATCTCGTTTATTTAGTGAGTGTGATATTAAAAGGAATAGAAGCAAAAGAAACGCAGACTTAAAGAAAGCAAGAAGTTTAGAAGAAGATGATGTAGATAGGGTAGACTCCAGTAAATGGGGTTATACAGATAGAAATTGGAGATGGTAGTCCCAATGAAGATTATAAGGAATAAAGATAATGATAAACTTATAAGAAGAAGAAGTCAGCTCAAGATAGATTTAAAAAGAGCAAAAAGTTTAGAAGATAAAGATATAGATAGAGTAAAGAAAGGAAAGTTATCTTACTGGAATCAGATAACATGGTGGAATGATGATTGAATTATACGGAAAGTATGCTAATGCAAAGATATATACAGATAATTGTGAACAAGAGGCTCAGAGTCAGATTATGAATCTCCTTAATCAGCCTTTTGCTAAGGATAGCTATCCTCGTTTTATGCCTGATGTTCATGCAGGTAAAGGATGTACAGTAGGAACTACTATGCGTATTACAGATAGAGTTTGCCCTAACTTGGTAGGAGTAGATATAGGCTGTGGTGTATTGGTTTCTAAGTTTGAGACAGAGGGGTTAGACCTAAAGAAGCTAGATGAAATGCTACAAGGTAAGCAGATAGTTCCATCAGGCTTTAGTAGAAGAAGCAAGCCTCATCCTTATACTAAGTTGGTGGATATAAAGGAGCTGAAGTGCTTCTCACATATAGACTATAAGGGAGCTATGTTATCTTTAGGTTCATTGGGTGGTGGAAATCACTTTATTGAGGTTAATAAAGATAGCGAAGATGGTCTTTACTTAGTAGTTCACTCAGGGTCAAGACACTTAGGCTTAGAGGTGTGTAAGCACTATCAGTCAATCGCAGAAAAGAATGAGATGATTGTAGATATTAAGGCTGTAGTTGATGAATTAAAGGCTCAGGGCAGATATGGTGAGATAGAAGCAACGATTAAGAAGATTAAGGCAGATAATCCTATAATACCTAGAGACCTTAGATGTGTTATGGGTACAGACTTAGAAGATTATCTACATGATATGAAGATAGCGACTCAGTATGCAGAGCTTTCAAGACAAGCAATGGCAGATGAGATTATCGCATATATGGGTTGGACTAAGGTTGATAGCTTTAGTTCTATTCATAACTATATTGATGTAGATAATCGCATCATTCGTAAGGGTGCAATCTCTGCTCAAAAGGGTGAGAGAGTAATTATCCCTATCTCAATGAGAGACGGTTCAATTATCGGTATCGGTAAGGGTAACACTGACTGGAACTGCTCTGCTCCTCACGGCGCAGGTAGAGTTCTTTCTAGAAGCGCTGCTAAGGCTACTCTAACTGTAGAAGAGTTTGAAAAATCTATGGAAGGTATTTATACGTCTTGTGTTGGTAGAAGCACTCTTGATGAATCTCCTATGGTATATAAGCCTCTTGAAGAGATTAAGGCTGCTATTGCTGATACAGTAGATATTGAGCGTATAATTAAGCCAATTTATAATTTTAAAGCTAATTAAGGTAAGGTAAGGTAAAGTATGACAGATGAAATAAAAGATTTACTAAAAAACTGCAAAGCAGATTGCGAAAGAGCAGATGATAGAGCACAAAACGCTATATCAAGTCTTGACGCGTTTGAAACTGAGTATGCAGACTTGCTAAGAGAAAGAACTAGACTTGAGCTAGATGCTGTAAACGCAGTACGTTTTCGCGATAAGCTGTATGATGATGTTGAGTTTCAGTTATTCAAAAGAATAAAAGCACGTAACGCAGACATACAGAAGTTTATAACAGCTCAGTGGGGATGTGATATAAAAGCATTGATTGAGTTATTCAGTGCGATGCATGAAGCTGAATTATTTGGTTTTATGCGAATTGGTAGTACTTTTGGTGGTATTGAAGTTTGCTCAAACGGCAACTTTAATATACGCTGTATTAAAGGAATAGACAGAATTAATTACGTAATCGACACGAAAAATGCACAATTAGCACTTTATACAGAAAAAGACACGAAAAAGTTAATAGATATTGATTATATTGATTTAAGATATTAAGAAGGTAAGCAAATGAATAACGACATCAAATTCTTCTATAAGTTTATGCAAGACGTAGCATTTACTAAAGCCTTTGACATTTATGCGTTTGAATGTTTTATTGATATTCTTGATAGAGTTAAATTAGATGAATTAAACATTGGTGATACTCTATCTGAACGTCTTGTTGAATGTTCTTGCTACGCTTACTCTGTAAAGTATTATGCAGTTGATAAAGAAAATGTTCTATGCCAGATTAGAGATGATATATCTAGTAGTACATTGAGCATTTTCATAGATAAAGATAGAAAGATTTTTCATACATCTTTAGACTCAATTTTATTATTTTAAGGCGGCATAGTCCAGTGGCTCAAGACGGCAGACTGCAAATCTGCCTATCTCAGTTCGATTCTGAATGCCGTCTCCATTGTAGGGGTATGTTCTAATGGCTTATGATGTCGGTCTCCAAAACCGTACGATGTGGGTTCGAGTCCCGTTCTCTACTCCAAATGATATTAAGATAACAGAAAGGAAGTTGTTATGGAAAATAGAATACCTTGGAAGTTTGAAGTTCCAATGTTTGGCTACAATCGTCAGATTCAAATGCAGAATATCTTTGATAGCGTTACAGTATATAACGAAACACTTGAACTTTGTAAGGAATATGCTCAAGACGAAATGACTTTTGCAATATTTGTTAAGTGTTTTGATTCAATACTTAAAGCAAGGTGCTGGTCAAAGTATGAATATGAGATTGGACTAACTATTCCACTTTGGGGTAGAGCAGATATGGCTAATCCATTTGGAGTACCCTTTAAAAAGGTAGATGTATATAGCCTTATTAAGCCAAACATCGAAATTGTTGCTCAGTATGTTATTGATACTTTTAACAAGTATTCAGAGTAAGGGTTTATAGCTCAACGGATAGAGCAGTGGTCTTCTAAACCACTAATTTAGGTTCGATTCCTAGTAAACCCACCAAGTCATAATGGGGTATGGTGTAATGGTAGCACAAGAGACTTTGACTCTCTCGGCGTAAGTTCAATTCTTACTACCCTAACCAAAGGAAGAAAGAGAGGTTTAGATGTATTTAGGACTAAGTTTAGCAATATTTGTTTTAGTTCAGTTTGCAAATGTGCTTCTTTCAACAATAAAGTCAATATTGACCGTGAATGGTGGTAAACTTTCAGCAGGTTTTATGAACGCAATGTCATATACCTTTGGTGCTGTCGTTGTGAAGTTAATCACAAGTCAGTCGTTTGAGGTTGTAGTAGCAGTTACCTTTTTAACAAATGTCATTGGAGTTTATCTTGCTAAACTGTTTATGGATAAGATTAAGCCAGTACGGTTATGGCTAATGATTTCTACTGTAAAGACAGTGGATAAAGACATTGTTGAGAAGTGTTTAAAGCAAAGAGATATTAAATATACTTTGATTCAAGCTGAGAATGAAAGGTATCAATTTATGATATATTGTTATTCTAAGGGAGAAACAAGTATGGCAAAAGAGATTTTAGAAAAGTATAAAGCAAAATATACTATTGCCGAACATAGGGAATAGTGTATATGGAAAGGTACTCAAGTGGTTAAGAGGGTGTCCTGCTAAGACACTAGGGGTGAAAGCCTGCGTGAGTTCGAATCTTACCCAACCCACCAATTAAGTCCTTAGATTGTTAAAAAAATAATCTAAGGCATTTTTCATTGCTTTCAAAATTTGACTTTCTTTAAATTTTATGGTATAATAAATTATAAGGTTAAGGAAAAGAAAATATTATGGAGAGTTGGTAGAGTGGCTTATCACGTTAGTCTTGAAAACTAAAGAATGTAACAGTTCCGTGGGTTCGAATCCCACACTCTCCTCCAATATATAAGAAAGGAAGAAAGGAAAATAGCTATGGAAAACAAATATCATGATACAGTCTACTACGAGAATTGGACAACAGATGGAGAAGAAGGTGAGTATCATACTTGTAGAGCAAGATGGGCGACCTATAAAGAGGCACTGGATGCTATGGCTAATTATGAAAACGCTTGGCGTGAAAAGGGAACAGGCTGGATTGTTAAGACAACAATTAAGGCAAAGATAAATGGACAGATTGAAATTACAGAAGAGAGAGTTTATGAGAAGATGATGTAAGCCTTAGAGGACTGTCTCACGGTCCTCCAATATGCACCCGTGGTGGAACTGGCATACACAACGGATTTAAGCTCCGTCGGCGAGTAGCTTAAGGGTTCGAATCCCTTCGGGTGTACCAAAATTTGACTTTTATCAAAATTTATGTTATAATATTTATATAAGGATGAGAAAAGGGGGAAACCGTCCTTGAAAATCTTGTCAAATGAAAATTTGACTTTAAAGAGATTATGTGTTATAATAAATTATAAGGTTGAAAAAGTTAAGACCAAACTAAAAACCTTATGTCAATGAAAATTTGACAAGAATTAAAATCTATGGTATAATAGATTTAAGGAAAGATATTATGTTTGTCATGTACGACCTGTCATAAGTCATTAAACTGGACGGAAAGAACCTTAATTGGTAGTCAAGCGTACGAGGAAATTAAGGTTTAGAGCAATAGTGCTGACAACACTTAAACATCACCCTCCCTTGCGTAAGCACCGTGTGCAGGGCAATTAAAGCACAAAAAGAAGGCAGCTATAGAATGGAAGATAAAGAGAACTTCTCTTCCCCAATAATGTGTGTGATGGCTCTATTTATAAACGATTTTAGTGAGTGTAACAAATAGTTACGAGTGTTGGGGTTAATCGTCCAACACTATGACTCACGGTTTAAGGCGATAAACTTGTTATGGGATAGCCGTTCATGAACCCTATAACAAAGTGTGCATATAAAGACTATGGCTATAAGTCTTTGACTTCTCGGCTGACGAAAACAGCTTTTGCGAGTGATAAGCGTTAGTAGCAAAATACACCAGTATCCGAAACCTAGGGAAATTCAGGCTATACAAAGGAGAGCCTTGGAAGAAGAAGTCATAGTATGTATATCGCCATCGGAAACCTCCGACCCACAAGCCCAATAGTTGTAACCAGAGATGGTATGCAAACCCAGATAACCGATAAGAATACGACTATTGATAGACAATGTTTGCTTGTTTATCATTTATCGAGGTATAGCTCAGTTCGGTTAGAGCGTACGCCTGATAAGCGTAAGGTCATAAGTTCAAATCTTATTGCCTCGACCATGAAGTTAAGAAGAGAAAGGATTTGCCATGCAGAGATTCATAGAAACAGATAGACTTATTACAGTTGATAACTTAGATTCTTCAGCGATTAAGAGTTTTCAGTATGATAAGGCAACAGAGATTCTGACCATTACTTTTACAAGTGGTGGACAATATGACTACCCAAATGTCCCTATTGACATTATTAGGGAGTGGCTAGAAGCCGATAGTAAGGGTAAATTCTACAATAGGGAGATTCGCTATGTCTACTCGTGTTAATCATGATGACATTATAAAGATAAATGAAGCATACTTACGCATAGGTACATACTCAGGTGTGGCTAGGGAATTAGGTTACTCACCTGCTACGGTCAAGAAGTATGTTTCGCTTGATTATGTTAGTCAAGATGAAAGTTTCATTAAGCCTCCAAGTAACTTAGAGGAATTGGAGTCTAGGTTGGAACAAGCACCAACAGCGATTTCAGAACTCAAGAGCGAAGGAATCTTAGTTCCAACTGATGAAGAGAAGTTAGAAATCTACAAGATATGGAGTGAGATGTCAATATGAAGAAGTGTTTCACGACAATTGAAGCAAGTGGCAGAGATGGATTGTATCGTATCGTTCCTAGCGATTATAATAGTTTTCCTATGGACACCAAAGCAGGTGGCTCATACGCTCTTGCTCCAGCACGACTATTAGGCATTGACTATCCAAGCTACATTCGCTATATAGCGACAGCGTTTCCTGATGATGTTTCAATCTATGGGAAGGGATGTATCTATCTTGAGGATTGTTGGAGAAAAGGAGAATCTCTTTCTCTTTGGCTTGACCTTTTAAATCATAAGATGGAATTAGCTTTCAAAATTGAAGCGACCGAAAATTTGACAAAATAGAAAATCTATGGTATAATATTTATATAAGGTTGAGAAAGGAAAGCAAACTTTTAAAAACCTTATAGAAACGAAAATTTGACAAAATAGAAAATCTATGATATAATATAAATATAGTAAAGAAACAAACAGATTCATTTTATATACCTCTTCCCACTTCGGTGGGTATGGTCACACGATAAAGCCTGCTCGTGGCGTGACTGCATATATGGGTGTAGCCCTGAACTAATTTATCAAGAACAATGTATAAACTATGACCAACTCAGTGCAGAGGGTACACACTGCTGAGATGGGCGATTAAGGAATGGCGAAGAGGGATACCTTTAGCATATGCCTTTTGACCGTAGGCGACTCGGTCTTGAAGAGATTAATTTCTCAACAATCGTTTAGTGCAATAATTGAATAGGAATAAGACAGTAAGTGAAAGGACGAGACAATAGACGCTCTCTGTGAGAGAATAACCCTAGATGGTCGGCTGATGTGGTAGTCAGTGACGGACAAAGGGAATACCAATAACTCGTTTAGCAGTGATGCTGGGTTTCCAGCTATAACTTTTGCTTATGTACCAGTAGCCGAATCTGCTATGGATAAAGAAAATAATGGAGCAGAACTCCCTATAATTTAAATTTTTCTGAAAGTCGGTGAAAGTTGTGGGTCACAATCCCATATGGTTTTAGGTCAATGCTTCGGCGTTGATGGTATAAGAAGCCTAGGAGTCGCTCTCCTTTGCTCAGACTTGTATCACCATTAGTCTAATAATTTGGTTCAATTGTTTGTAAGGGGAAACCTTGGTCGTGATTTATAGTTCTTGCTGATGTAGCTCAATTGGTAGAGTACCACACTTGTAATGTGGGTGTTAAGGGTTCAAGTCCCTTCGTCAGCCCCAAAAACAAAGCCCGAAAAGGGCTATTTTTATTAGAGGAGATTATGATAGGACAAGAGAATTGGGAGTCTATTAGGGATGTGGACTTCGACTTCAAATATGGAGATAAACTGCAAATGCTTGAACAAAGGTACGATAAGGGGGAACTTGTAATTCCGGCAAAGGAATACTGGAACGCTCATTTGATGTTTCCTAATATAGATGATATAAAGGTTATCATCATAGGAGATACGCCTTTTCGACAGTGGTATGCAAGCGATGGATTTGCCTTTTCCTCCCTAGACCCCGATGCCATAGACTATCAAATGCGACGCTTATATGACAAACTCTATTATGAAATAGGTGTTGTCTATGATAGGAGCGATAATAGTAAACAAAAATGGCTTGACAGAGGAGTCCTTTGTCTGCCACATACTCCTCTGATATACAAGAATGATAAGGACTTGACTAAGCAATTAAGGGGTCGCTCTGAGGATTTGCTAAGCCTTTTAGCTAGCGATGATACTCCTAGAGCGTTTGTTTCACTTTTATCCTACCCTACTGGCAATATCTTTAAGATATTACGCCGTGCCAAGGAGAACGGACACTTAATAGTTCAAGTCCCGATGACAAGTGAAGAGTTTATGAAAATACCGATTTTTACAGCAGTTAATAATTTTATACTAACGCAATATAAAACTATAATTGATTGGACTTAATTTCCTCTTAAAGCTGTAACATAGGCTCGAAAGGAGAATAGAATTGAATCAACTAAAGAGAAAACCAATCAGTATGCTTATAGGTTTAAGTGTATTATTCACGGCTATAAGCTACCCATTCGTCGTATCCCAAACTGAAGAGATTATTAAGTCCGTAGAAGAGCAAAGAATACTATACGCATCAATGGGAGTAATTCGACAAGAGGTACCAATCCCCTCAGAAGAAACAAAAATAGATGTGATAGTAGAAACAGAAGAGGATAATACAGAGTCCTCAGTCAATGTAACAACCGAAGAACAAACAAATGCTTCTACAACACCTGTCCAAGCATACAATGGGCAAGTCCTTACTCCACAAGCAGGTCGTGTAACTACTCTCGATGGAAGAGGCACAGAATCCTATTATAACCTAGAGATGTCAGGTGTAGTAGCAATCATGAGACAACAAGGATATTCTGAAGCAGACTATCCATATTGGGTTCGTTCCGATGGTTGTAAAATGCTTGGTGGTTATGTAATGTGTGCTGCCAATTTCTCAGTATATCCAAGGGGTTCAGTAGTTCAGCTAACTCTTGGACAAGGTCTCGTATGTGACACTGGTGGTTTCGCAGCGAATGACCCATACGGCTTTGATATAGCCGTTGCTTGGTAATAAAAAAATATACGAATCTCAATCTATTGCTACTTTTAGCCGTAAGCTATAGTTAAATGGAGATGAGGTAAGAATGAACGAATTTCTAAAGATTTTTGGTCAAACTACACTCGATACTGCTCTAATTACTATGATGGCTATTATGTTCTTATGGGAGAAATTCCGTAAAGCTATTGACTTCTTCACTGGACAAGTTACAGACAAGGAAAAGGCTAGAGAGATATATGAAAAAGTCGCAAAAATCTCTCAAGATATTGAGTTATTGATGGCTAGTCAAGTAGAAGTTTATCAAGTTCGCCTAACAGAAATGTATGAAATGGCTAAAAAGGAATATTCTCAGCTTGGATATGTAACTTTAGCAACAGCTGAGCTATACGATTCACTTTTTACAAGGTATGAAACTTTAGGTGGAAATGGTCGCCATAGAAACAGACACGAAGAGATTAGTAGATTACCAAGAGAGTAAGGAGGCACAACATGGAAATTTTAAAGTTAATGCAGGAGATTACAGTACCTATGATAGTAGCTATCTGTTTGGCAGTAGGCTATGTAGTAAAGAAATGGGTAAAAGATGTAGACAATAAGTATATCCCTACTTTGGTTCTTGTACTTGGTTTAGCTTTAGGACTTGCTTCTAAGGGCTTTTCCATTGAGGCTGCAGCAGCAGGCATGATTAGTGGTCTAGCGTCCACAGGACTACATCAGATGTATAAGAACTTCCTAGAGGGAAAGAAGGAGAAAGAGAATGCTTAATGGAATCGACATATCAGGTTGGCAAGAGGGACTAGACCTATCACGAGTACCGTGCGACTTTGTTATCATAAAAGGTACTGGTGGAAATGGTTATGTATCTTCAACCTGCGATGGTTTTGTACAGCAAGCAATAGCACTAGGTAAGCCATATGGTGTATATCACTTTGCTAGAGAAGTCGGATTCGCAGACTCGGCTATTAACGAAGCAAGATGGTTCGTTGATAACTGTAGGAATTACTTCGATGGCAATGGAATACCAGTTCTTGACTTTGAAACCGATACTTGGGTTGGTCAGGAATGGGCAAGAGAATGGCTAGATGAGGTATATAGACTAACGGGTGTAAGACCTTTGTTCTACACTTATAAAGCTGTTTTAGAAGGGCAGGACTTTAGCCTAGTAGCAGCAGGTAACTATGGTTTATGGCTAGCGGCTTATGGAGCAAATACTCCTAAAGGATATGAGCCAGACACACCAGTACCAACATCAGGTGACTTCCCATTTGTGGCAATGTATCAGTATTGTTCACAGGGTAGACTAGCAGGTTGGAATGGTAACTTAGACCTTAATGTATTCTATGGAGATGTGAATACTTGGTATGCGTATGCTAGGATTGATAGAGGTGATGCTACTCCAGCACCTACGCCTGCACCAGCATCAGAGCCTGCTCCAGTACCTGAGGTTACGCCAACGCCTGAAGCTCCTCCAGTTACACCCAGTGCAGCCCCACAAGGAGTCGAAATCATACGATACTCTGGGGCAGACCGTAATGAAACTGCTAAGATTATTGCTGAAGCTCATAAAAGGAAAAACAAAGTAGTAGTCAAAGATACTGCTTATGCTGATGGAATATCAGCCGTTGCAATGCTTGTTACCGAAAATGCTAACCTAGCCTTTGATAAGACAATGGGGATAGAATCAGCTAAAAGCTTTGGCATTGGTGGTATTGAGGGTGACGAAACTATTGAGGGTAAGAACCGATATGATACAAACCTATTAATCCTTAAGAGATACTTAAAGGACAATATGTCTATCGTTGTTGTAAGCGGCAAAGATTGGGCAGATGGTGTATCGGCTTTAGGAACACAAAAGCCAATCCTATTAGTTTCTGATTATCTCAACAAGAAACAAGTAAATGCACTATCTAAGTATGAAGGACTTGAGTTCACTATATTAGGTAGCACAGCTGCTGTATCTAAGACAGTAGAGAATCAGCTTGAAGAGATTGGCTCTGTAATAAGATTAGATGGTAGAGACAGGTTCGACACTTCTAAACTTGTGGCAAAGCATTTTCATCCTAAAGCAGACACAGTAATTCTAGTGAATAACTGGGTTGATGGAGTATTAGGTTCTCAGATAGGCGACTATCCAGTGCTACTGCTAAGTGAACATCGTAATGATGACGCTAAGGAATATATCCAAAGCACGGCTATCAAAAGAGCTTACGTTATTGGTGCTGTAACTGATGAAAGAGTAAATGAACTATTTGCATAATGGAAAGAAGAGGGATTACCCTCTTTTTTCTTGCTCAAAATTTGACTTTTATAAAAATCTATGATATAATATTAATATAAGATAAAGAAAGGAAGAAAACTATGATACTATTTATGGTTACTGCATTGGTAAAGTCAGCTACCAAATCAGAAAAAAGAGTAGGCTTTGTCTTAGCAGAGGATTTTGGTCAGGCTGCGAATAGGGCTTGGGATATGATTGACAATATTGAAAGACTATACTCTGTTGAGGCGATACTTGAAGAAGGAGACACTGCTGATTTCAGTGTTGATTCCCTAGGAGCAGAGTTGGCTGCTTGCGTAGAAGAGCAGAAAAAATATGATGAAGAAAGGGGTCTAAGATAAAATGATAGATATTACACAGGTGCAGGATGTTGAACTAAGAAACCTAAGCTTTGATAGCGTTGTAATAAGAGGGCAGGTCGTTCCTTTCTCTGACATTTACGGACTTTTTGAGACTTATGAGGTTACACTAGGCATGATTAATGACCTTTTCGACCAAATGATTTTCACAGAAACACAGACAAAGTACAATGGAGAAGTAACTGGAGATAGACTATTAGTGGCAATCCTAGATAAGATAAGACATTCAAGTTCAAGTGCCACAAAACAGAGTAAATATAGTTCCATCCTGAAGATTGAGGATAGCCTTGGTATTCATAACTCAAGCGATGTGAAGAATAGTGAAGTTGTTACCGATTCGGTTAAGGTTTCGGATAGTAAGTATGTTAGCAGAAGTGGTAATGTATCACACTCCAAAGAGGTGGTAGATTCCCTTATTGTAGATAAGAGCTATGATGTCCTAAAAAGTTCACAGGTAAAGGGCAGTCAGATTGTTCACCACAGTAAGGCAGTTCACGATTCCACTATGGTCCGTGCTTCATCTCGTGTTGAATCAAGTGAAGCAGTTATTGATTCAACGAATGTTCGTGATTCCGTTTTAGTTATAGGCTCCAATTCAGTGGTAAAGTGCCTTGGTGTTTACAATTGTGTTGGAGTAGCTAACGCAATCTTTTGTTCTAACCTAGACGATGGAAGATATATGATAGGCAATGTAAGCGTCGATAAGGAGATATTCGACTATTTCCTACCTATGATTCAGCCTATTATTGAACGCTATGTAAACGAAAAGCTACTAAAGGACTTTGTCCTAGACGCACACCCACGCATAAAGGCTCACTCACTTAGCGACCAATTGGACATTTTCCTACTTAATAGGCTAAAAACGATATTAGCTCCTATCCTAACGGATGAAATGGAAAAGGGCATAATGGAATTTTTCTTAACTGGAGGTAAAAGCAATGAAGAATAAGAAAACAGTTTTTATTATAGCAGGGGCAATAGTGGCAATAATTACACTATTCTTTGTTGCTAACCTTGTACGAGAGAACCGAATGATAAGAGATAGCGTTGAATATGTTAAAGAAATGGATACCAAACTAATAGAGGGATTGAGAGAATCCGATTACTATGTTACCGATATGGTTAGCTATGACCGTTCCAATAAAACAATAGTGATTACCTTAAGAATCGCCTCTCTTGATGAGATGGAGGAATATAGCAGCAATGCAGACCTAATGGAAACTCGCAGAATTATAAGACATATGGCTAGTATGTACCAGACGGCGATTAAAGATAAGTTTGGAGCGAACATTTCCGTAACAATTCGATGCGTAGATTCCTACTCCGGTAATATGTATGTAGAGGAAAGTTCTGATGATTATATAAAGGAAACCTCCAATATGTATACAGAAGAAACTTATGATGAATATGTAGAGGAAACATCTGACGAATACACAGAAGAAGACTTTGACGAATACACAGAAGAAGATTTTGACGAATAAAAAGAATTAAGATTTTATATAAAATATTTTAGTCCAAAATTTGACTTTTGCTAGAAAATGTGGTATAATATTATTATAAGAAAGAGAGGTAGAAAGATATGTTTCGTGCGACAATAAGAATCTATGCTGTTAATTCCGATAAAGAAGAGATTGTACATGTCCTTGTATTTGCTTCAAATTGGGTAGAGGCAATGGAGCGCATCGTTAAGGACTATCAAGATGATTACACAGAGATTTTGTCCATTGATGATTTTAAGCAGATTGCTTATGAAAAAGTAGTAGAAATAGACAGTGCAGATGTCATTGATACTCTTGAACATAGTATTCAGAATTGGTAATTTAAGGAGATTAGAATGAGGGAAACGATATACGCTAATTCAATAAAGGACAATCATCTTGAGATTATGCGAGATGACAATGATTATGAGCTAACCCTTAATCACTATGTCGTTTTAACCTCAGGAGATTCCTATGAAGTCGAACTCGCAGCAGAGGTGCTGGAAATCGCATTAAATTTATTAGTGAATGACGCCAAAATTTGACAAAATCGAGATTTTGGTGTATAATATAAGTAAGTTAAAAGATAAGAAAAGGAGATATTCAAAAATGGAAAAGGCTATTAAGAAAACAATTGCAGAACTTTACGCAGAGGTACTTGCTTACCTTACAGAGACAAAGGCAGATGCTGAACTTATCGAGTTCGTTGCAAAGAGAGCAGACCTAGAAGTAAAGGCTAGAGAAAAGGCTAAGGAAAAGCGTCTTGCAAAGGGTGGAGAAAAGAAGGACATTGCTCAGTCTGAGTTCTACTCTAACATTAGACAGGCTATCACTGGTGCTCTATCAACAGAGTTCAAGACAGCAAAGGTTCTTATTGCAGAGGCTGGAGTTAAGGCTCTACCTGCTCAGGTTGCTATCGCTCTAAAGCCAATGGTTGCTGACAAGACTGTTCTATCTGATAGAGTTAAGATAGAGATAGTAGGTAAGGATGGACTAAAGAAGGAAGTATTCCAGACTGCATTCAGACTAGCTTAATAAAACCGGTAATGTGGTTTATATTTAGTTTCATAGGGAAGAGGGAGGCTAATCATTAGCCTCTTTTTTCTATTTGCAACAAGGACATTTTCTTCTTATAGCTAGAGGTGATTTAATTATGGGAATATCAACACAATGGTACTTAGATACTATTAATCAAGGGTACATGTACTATGATACCCTAGTAGACGAAGTGGGACTATTTGAAAAAGTCTATCTACGAGCAATGCAGGAGTATGATGACTATATCCAATCCATAAATGCAAAAATGGGTGGTATCGAAGGACTTGGTGCAAGGTTAATCGTTCAAGGTCAAGCCGAACTAGAAAGAGAAGTTCGTGTTCTTGAAAGGTTTTTTGGTTGTACGAATTTAGGTTCCTTAATACAACGCAATGGTCAAGGCAATGTTAACTATGGATTACTGATAAAGGCAATGAATGAAGCCTTCGCCATTAAAGACCTTTGGAAGAGAACGCTTGAGGGCTTAAACAGAAATAAAGCCAATACAGATACCTTTGCTAATACGTCTACTAATGCTGAAAACCTTGTCGGCTATTATGTAGGTAAACGCATTGAATCTATATCTGAAGAGGAAATGGCTCCAATAATTACAGCAGTTCTTGAGGGCGACTTAGGAAGTGCTGAATATTATTTCCGCAGGGTTTTAGAGAAAAAGGTTGAAGAAGGAACAAGGGATTGGGGTGAAGCCTTAAAGAAGAA
>ERZ773046.1260-NODE-1260-length-14826-cov-16.034730_pt1 | contig 14826 bp, 7 predicted proteins | sample MGYA00580634_ERZ773046 | MGnify/ENA primary metagenome ERZ773046 (study PRJEB29015, sample SAMEA2738127) | human oral metagenome | biome: human oral; feature: human-associated habitat; material: saliva | place: China | collected 2159 ... | reverse complement strand
CTCACTTTGGTGGAGATAGCTTTAATGCAGGCACCATGCATGTAGACCAAGCTGGTGTAAGCAGTACTGCTGGCGGTCTTGGCCTTGAAATTGGTAAGACCTTTGGCTCAGGGAGTATCTATACTCGTGTCGGCGTTAACCATGCCTTCTCTGGCTCGGTAAAAACTACATACACAAGTGGTTCAACTGTGAAATCTACAGAACAAGACCTTAAAGGTACATGGACAGACCTTGCATTTGGTAGCCGTTATGGCATTAACGCTAACAATAGCCTTTATGCTGATATTAGCACTGGATTATCTGGTGACTATAAAGCAGGCTGGTCCGTAAACGCTGGATTTACACATAAATTATAAGATATGTTTACCTAAAACAATTTAAGAATATAGTCGATATATAAAATAGCCCCAGAGCACTAATAGCTGCATATATTAGCTGTTAGTACTTTGGGGCTTTTATAAATACAGTGTCTTTAGAATTAGAACAGGCGTGTTCTAATTTTAAAAGGGTATGTACGAAGGTTCGGAAATTACTACAGGCCTGTTCTAATTTTTAGGAGAAGTATAAAAGGGGCCTACCAATACTACAGGCCTGTATTAATTCCAAGTAGGGATGTCAGAGGAACGCAATCTTAGAAAATGTGGTATAATAAATTGTTCAATCGTATACAATTATTCTATACTTACAAAATCTACCTACCATTAGTATGTATTAATGTATATATAGAGATTAAATCTATATAATGTATATATAGGTGTTATTAATATAATACATATTAAGGTGCGGTTCATATAGTACATATAGTATTAGTGTTAGGTAGTATTTCATAATGAGGAGGCCTCATGTTTCAACGTATATGTGCAGTAGCTATGTTTGTAGCAGCGCTGTTTATATCTGTTATACCCAATGCTGATGCTCGGCAAGATATTTATGCTTTCACCTATAATGGCAATAATTGGTATGTGGATCGCGATTCAATCGATCGTAGCAAACCGGATGGATTGCTACATTTCACGGTGTATACTATGATTGGTTTGCGCTATGATGTGGCGAGCGGCAGCGAGTATTATAACGCTGATGTATATTATTACGATCAAAAATTGTCTACTGAAGGTGGTCAGTTATTATATCGCAATCCAGGAATCTTAGCGGCGGCTCGTGTGGCACGTCAACAACCGGATGCGCCTAAACAAGCACCAAAACCAGTGGTAGCACAGCAAACGGCTGCACAATCGATGACGGCTCAAACAGCTGCACAATCGGCAGCAGCTCAATCGGTAGCGCCAACGGCACCGCAACCGAATATCGTCAAGGCTTTATCAACGCCGGTTCAAGCGCCTGTACCTGCTAATGGCCCTGTGAAAGTAAACACACAAATCCCAATTGTATTACCAACAGGCCCAGTGAAAAAGGTAGCAGCTAAAACGGTGATGACCCTTCATAAAGCACCGCATCAAACAACGGATTCCACATCTGAGTCCGATGAAGCAGAGGCAAATCGTACTCATAAATAATTTAAAACTGCAATTTAGTCTTATGTATGCTGAGAATGTATCAATTCCGGTATATACGACTAGGTTGCAGTTTTTATATTGGCAAATTAGCAGTTCCTATTATGGTAGTTTAATGAGGTATTAATGAAACGGATGGTATATAATATAGATATATAAATGTTAACAATAGGGCTATATACGTGTTAATAACAGGGTTATATATGCGTTAACAACAGGACTTATGACTGGGAGGGCATGGGTTCTACTATATTTATAGTTGAGTTGAGCTGGCAATAGAGGGTAGAGAGATATGAAGCAGTTCGTAAAGAGGCTAGCTTGCGGTGTATTAGCGATGGCCATGATAGGCGTCATCAGTGGGTGTGGCCAAGAGGCGCCAATTACGCCGGCAAGTTCTGACCGTGCGCCCGTAGGGTATAAGGCGATTGCCGCCATGAATGCATCGGCTGCGGAAAAGGCAGATCGCAGTGTGCACACCATGTCGCGCGAGGATAAGATTGGCCAATTGATGTGTATTGGCCTAGAGGGTACGACGTTTGACGAGTCACAAAAGAAATTGTTACGCAAATATCGTGTAGGCGGTATTTTGCTAGATCATGACAATATGGAATCCAAGGAACAAGTGCGGGCTTTCACACAAGGCATACGAGACACTGCGAATACGTCGAGCCTCATGCCGCCGTTCATCGCCATGAATCGAGAACGCATGCAGTACAGACCTAGCCTGATGCTGCCTTGGACGGAGCCCAAGCTATTATCGAAGCAGAGTCTTGATGCGGTGTCGAGTCTAGCGACGCGCACGGCTATCGAGATGCGCGACCTTGGGTTCAATCTCAATTTGGGTGTCATGGTGAATACCCATTCCTTTTATTCCTATACGAGCGATGTGGACCGGGCGGCGCGCATCGGTGAGACCATCACTAAACGATATGCGGCGAATCGCATATTTACAGCATATCAATATTTCCCGGGCGGTGGAGATTACACGGTACCGGGCATGAGAATAGATGCGTCTAAGGCAAGTCTCATGGATGATGATGGCCGCGTATTTGCTCAGCTCATCGATGCGACTCGTGACGAACATCCTATGATTATGGTGAATGCTGTGAAAGTAACCTCTATCGATGCCGATCATCCGGTGAGCCTCTCCAAGACCATTATTACAGATTGGCTACGAAAGGAACTGGGCTTTGATGGCGTCGTGATTACTGATGATATCGAGGTCGGTGCCGCCGTTGCTGGTATGTCAATTGAGGACTATGCGGTGCGTACCATTAATGCCGGTAGCGATATGGTTATTGTTTGTAAGCATCCTAAGCATATTAAGGACGTCCACGATGCATTGACGCAGGCTGTAGCGGATGGAACCATTTCCGAAGCTCGCCTCGATGAAGCCGTGCGCCGCATCATGCTCATGAAATTTAGCAATGAATAGTAAATAATGGGCTTTCAATAGTATAGCTATATATACAAAAAACTCTTTTCTCATCGTGGGAAAAGAGTTTTTTATGTGTAATAGATGAATTTATTATCTATTTGTTAAAAACTATAAAAATTATTTTATAGTTTATTTAGAATATGATATAATAAACTCCTGAGAACTGATTTAAAGGGAGGTGAGATCTTATATGAAATGTATTAACCATGAGGCGGTGATTGACGCCATAATGGAACAATACAATCAGGGCCGCATGGAAATGAGTGTTGTACACGGTCCTTACAGCGTTGGTAAAACGTATATCGCTAGAGCGTTACAGGCTCGATTAGGCAAGGGTCATACCATATATCTACTTGGTCGCTTGGCGAATGAGTCCATTCATATTCGATCAATTGAGAGAGAACTAAAGGTGCCATCAGGGTCTTTTAAGAACTTAGAGGATGCATTGCGCGGCGTTTTTCAAGTGAGTCTTGACAAGCGGATATTGTTCATCATAGATGATTATCCTTCGTTTGTGGATACGGTGCCACAAGCACCAATTATATTGCGAGACTTGATGGAAACCTATCGCGACCATGGCAAGATATTCGTGCTGCTCATGGGAACCCATGTAGATGAATTGAAAGGTCGTATCCTTGGCGAATCAAGCTTGATTGCAGCCTATATCCAGAGTTATTTCAAGGTCAATCCGTTCACACTTGATGATGTGAGAGCATTAGGTTGGGATTATACGGATGAAGATCTTGCTAAACTATATCACGTAACAGGCGGTATGCCGGGGAACCTCGTGCATATAGATCCAGCCTTATCTGTGGATGAAAATATTATGCGTCTATTCTTTAAGCCCCATGGTATATTGTGTATGGAACCGCAACGATTGCTTATGCGCTACATCCGTAATACCGGCGCAGCTAATGCCATTTTGTATGCGTTAGCACAACTGGATAAGCCGTTCTACACAGAACTTTGCCACGCCAGTGAACTTAAGAGTGGTACCTTTGCGACCCGCATGGCCGACCTCTTAGATATGGAAATTATTGGACGTATTCAAGGGGGCAGTCGTGGTCCCTTGCGTTACGCAGATTACCATTTTGTGAACACTATGTTCCAATTTTGGTACCAGTTCGTATTTCCAAACCTTGAGGAAATTAATTGTGGGCAAGGGCAGTACATTTACGATACTGTTGCAAAACCAGCATTAGATAATTTGATCTAAATTGGCGTACTTTTCTGTAATAGGTTTGTAATTATACATAAATACATATGTAACAACAAAAATTCCGCTGTAAATCTATGCATTTATGGCGGAATTTCTCGTTTGTCTAAATACTCAATTGGGTGTATATTCCAAGTAAGCCTAGGCAGAAAGGAACGAATATGAACGTGAAACATGTGGTATGTCCCCAAAAGGTGTTACAAGCGGTGACAGACCTTAGTTTAGTGCGCGTCTGCCAAGAACGTCGCGTATCGGTGCTCAGCACGGAACGGGCCGTGTGGCCCATCGAGGAATTGACCATCGATGCGGCACAGGTTGAGTTATGCCGGCGCTATCGGCCGCTCATCATGCGGTATGCGACCCGATGTAGTACGGCTATGCTGACGGATGACGTAGAATCATTTCTGTGGATCATCTTTATCGAATCCATCTACAGCTTTCACACGTCGGGAAAGGTACCATTTTCTGGTTATGTGAAAGCAGCCATTCATTATGGTTATCTCAATTTTTATAAGCAATCAGCTCATCAATGGCGTCATGAGTTGACCTTACCCCTGTGCACGGGTGACGATATATCAGAGCCCGCCATGGATCAGTTTTCTGACGATATAGATATTGAACAAGATATTATTGGTACGGTAACAGAAGACGAATTGCGCAATCGTCTGTGGACTGCTTTCAGAAAACTGCCACATCAGCAACAACAGCTATTGTATGCCCTATATCGAGATGGCAAGACATGCGTAGACATAGGTTGTGAGACGCATCAGTCTAGGCAAGCTGTGCAACAGCGCCATCAAAAGGCCATCGACCAATTGCGGTATTATATGATGGTAGCGGACAACAAAGAATTCGATATTCAAGATATGCAAAATATGCATAGTTATAAGTAATATTAAAAATCTAAAATATTTTTTAATTTATATATTTACAGTTTGTAATTATAGGTATACAATTGACTCATAAGTGCTGCTAAAGCACCTACTATAACACGTGTTATTTTTAAGCTTTACAAGAGGAATTCCTAATTTTATTACTGACTATTTATTAATCTTAAGAAAGGTTAAGATAATGTTGAATACAACGTCTACAAATGTAAGTAATAACGAATTAATTTCTTGTAACCCAAATGCAATATATGGCGATGTAGATCATCATATATGTTGCTTAATCCCAATCTACATTGACGGCGGTGATTATACCGCGTGTTACTATGTAGATGGTCGGCGTGAAATCGTTCATAAATCTATTAAGACGGTTTTGAAAGAGGTAGCGCACCACGAGGGAGTTCTAGCAAACGGCATTCAATCTTCGAGGCGGTCAAAGCCGATGTATACGGACCCTAGAACAATGAGTCCGAACATGACCTTTGCGAGCCTGAAATCGCGCAAACCAATCGGGCGTGATGTGGTATATGGTTTATTCAACGTTATCGTTCCATTTCAATACCGCATTGAGCCAGGACCAGAACCACATACGACGTATATCATCATAGGAGACTTTGATCCTATACTCGTATTTCATTCCCCTGACCACGTGCAACGCAAACTACGCGATGCTTTGTTAGAACATCTAGATTATACGAGACGGATACTCGCCAAATTGAGTACCTGCGGAAATCCTTACGTGGTGGCTGAAATTTATGGTGCCTCGAGAACGCTAGCGGGAGTATAGCAACACATTTTGAGAATGTGGGAGGGACGTAATATGAATTACGCAACAAAATTATGTATTGTTTCAATGATGAGTGTGTTTAGTGTATCTTCTATGGGCCTAGTGCAAGCGGCTGATACACCTATTGTTTCCACTGGTGGTGCGGCCTATAATATCGGATTGCAAGGAGAATCCACCTTCACCAATTCGGACAATGTTCATCTTGGTGGTCAAACTGGGGCAACCAACAGTGATCCATATTCTCATAGAGGAGACCCAAATGCAAGGGGGAATAACATTGCCATTGGTCGTTTAGCATTGAATGGTTCTCAAGGTGGTGGCAATGTCGCATTAGGTGCTAAAACATTTATGGAAGGCAAAGGAGACTATAACTTCTTAGGTAACTTTGCGGCAGGCTTTAAATCAACTATTTCTGATACAATTGCTATCGGTTCTTTTGCCGGTTCTGGTGCTACAGGGAATAAAAACGTATGGCTTGGCGCTGGCCAAGCTGGTGGCAGCACAGGCAACAATACGGTGTTGATTGGCTCTAACTCTAATGTGAACGGCAATTTTAACTACGGCATGGGCCATGGCGTTATTTTTAAAGGTGACAAGAACTCTGCTATTGGTGCATATAATAAAATTGAGGGTAATCAATCTGGTGCCTTTGGTGTAGGTACGTATAATGTGGCCACTGTTAATGGGGATAATTCCTATAGCGTAGGTAACAATAATCGCGTTAATGCCAATAACACATTTGTAATGGGTAATAATGTGAAAACATCCCTAGAAAATGCAGTTGTATTAGGTAATGATTCCACTGCTGAAAGTAGTGATGTGGTAGCTACTCCAAGTTATACCTATGCAGGCGGCACCGTTAACTTTGCCGGTACTGCACCAGTATCTACTGTATCGGTAGGTGCTACTGATGCAGAACGTACCATCACTCATGTGGCAGCTGGACGTGTTAGTGCGGAATCCACGGATGCCATCAATGGTTCCCAATTATATGGTGCGAACCAACAAATCGATAATCTGTACAATAAAATTAGCAACATGGGAAAAGAAGCAAATAAAGGCGATGCTCGTGCTGCGGCACTAGCTGCATTACACCCAATGCAATTTGATCCAGATAATCGGGTACAAGTGATGGGCGGTATTGGACACTACAAAGATGCCAATGCGCTAGCCTTCGGTGTGGGTTACTATCCAAAGGAAAACTTGCTCCTCACAGCAGGTGCTACCGTTAGTGACCGCATCATGGCCAACCTTGGCGTATCTTACAAATTCGGCGAAAACAAAACATTACAAAAAATCTCTCCTGCTTCCTATAATGCTCTCGAACAACGGGTTGATACATTGGAGGCTCAAAATAAAAAGTTACAAGAAACAGTAGATATGCTCGTACAAAAATTAAATAATAGATAATATTGAGATATTCAGATAGCTGTACAATATAAACAGATCATTCATAGAAAACCTCAGTATATAAGCGGATAGTTAGTCCATTGCGATTAGCTATCCGCTTTTTATTTTAGTTGATAACATTGCAAAATTATTAATTTTTAAACTGGTTTAATATTACATGATATTAATGAATTATATTCTATAGTAAATCTTGTATTGTGAGATATATCATAGACAATTATTAATGAAATGCATATAAGGTATATCTAAAAATCATTAATTATATATTAAATTAATGATTTTACAAATCAAATCAAAGTGGTATAATATTGAAACATAAAGATAAGATGAATTTTTAGTATATGTAATTCATCTTTTGTATGATTTGTGAAATGGAGAGCGATACAATGAACAAACGGAAACGTTTATTAGCTTTATTAATTAATGGTGTGTTGTTGTCTAGTTTAAGTTGTGTTGCTATGGCCGCTCCTGATACTTCTATAGGTACAGGCAATGGTGTAGCATATGGTACTGGTAGTGATGCACCAAAGATTGAAAACGTAGCAATTGGTAATGGTGCTAAGGTTGAGTACTCTAATGGTGCTAGTGCAGCTACAGGTGATATCGTAGTTGGTAAAGGTGCTAACATCAATAACTATGCTAGCCAAGGCGGTAGTATTGCCATTGGTAAAAATGCAAAGATTGAAAATATGGCTGGTGGCGTAGAGGCCAGTTTTGCATTAGGGCAAACAACATATAGTGGTAATTGGCTCTCTTCTTCAAGAATTCCGGCAGATCCAACAAAGGTAGTAGGCAGTGTTGCAATTGGCGATAATACATTTGCTCGTACTGGCAGTACTATGATTGGTTCTCATAACTATACAGGTGACCTTGGTGATATCACAGTAGATACATCTACTACTCGTAAATATGCATTAAATGCGTACGCCACAACAGTAGGTGCTAATAGCTTTAGTAATGGTGCTTTTACAACTAGTACCGGTACCTATAATATTATCTCTAGTGAATATACTGGAGGTCGTTTTTCTAATCCGGCAAAAAATTTAGGTGCCACTATTAATGGTTCTTTAAATAGCGTTGAATCTGAAACGGCTAGTAACTATTACTCTGGTGTTGCTAATAGCATCGTTGGTACAGCAAACAGAACCTTTAATTCCAATGGTTCTATTATTGTGGGTGCTGGCAATGAAATTACAAATTCCGTTAAATCTATTTATGGTGCACCTGAAGACGGTGGTAGCTCTGCGAAGGAATTAGCTGGAAAACTCCGTACAGCCGTAAAAGATGCTAATGGCGGCGGTGCAACGATGGCCTTCGGCGGTGGCAACAAAGCAGATTACACATTGCGCACCTCCATGCTTGGTATTAATAACACTGTAACAGGTGCTAACCGTGCTGAAAGCGCAGACAACCTCGTTATGGGCGTCGGCAATACCGCGTCGAATGTACAACATTTGACTGCCATCGGTTCTAAGAATACTGTATCTGATGCAAAGAACACGGTCATTGTTGGCGATAACCGTACCGTAACAGGTGCTAATAACGCTGTTATCATTGGTTCTAGCGATGCGGCTACAACAACAACGGTACATGATGTGGTGGCCCTCGGTCATAACACAGACGTATCCACTGAAGGTGGCGTAGCACTTGGTAGTGGATCTAAAGCGACAGTAGCAGCGGGTGCAGTTGGTTATGATATTCTTACTAATGCGCCATCCACGAATACATCAGCTACATGGAAATCTACAGCTTCTGCGGTATCCGTTGGCGATGTAGGAAATAATGTAACACGCCAAATTACATCCGTTGCAGCTGGTACAAATGATACTGATGCGGTTAATGTGGCTCAACTTAAACAATTGCGCAACAATATCGGTGGCGATATTACAAATATCAATGGTACCGTATCCCGCCTAGACAAACGCGTTAACAAGGGTGTAGCTGGTTCTGCTGCCTTGGCGGCTCTTCACCCATTAGACTTTGATCCAGATGCAAAATGGGACTTTGCGGCTGGCTATGGTCATTACCACAATGGCAATGCGGCTGCACTCGGTGCATTCTACCGTCCTAATGAAGACGTGCAATTGAGCGTAGGCTCTACATTAGGTAATGGGGAAACCGTTGTGAATGCAGGTCTTTCTGTGAAAGTCGGCGCTCATAGCAATGTATCCCGTTCTCGTGTAGCTATCGGTAAAGAAGTATTAGAACTTAAGAAAACCGTAGCTCTTCAAAATGCACAAATCCAAAAATTGACAACCCTTCTAAATGGTGTAGCCGGCACTAATATGAAAGCTGACCGCACTACATTATTCCCAGATGTGCCAAGCAATCATTGGGCATACGAAGCTGTTAGCGATTTATCTCGTCGTGGCTTAGTAGAAGGATACCCAGATGGCACATTCGGTGGGGATCGTATGTTAACACGTTATGAGTTTGCACAAATCGTATACCGTGCAATTCAAAACGGCGTACAAGTCAATGAACAACTGGTAACAGAATTCAGCCCTGAAATGGCATTGTTCCGTGTTGATACAGTGGCTAAAAATCATCAAGGACAACCAACGATTGAACGTGTTCGTGTCAATAAAAAATAGTTGATAATATAATGTATATAAAATAATACAATATATAAGACTTATAAAAATATATTATAAAACCCGTAACTATGTAGCGGCTAGTATATCTCATCCGATGTACTAGCCGCTATTTGTCGTATAAATAAAATTAATATGACAAATAAGTTACAACCGCTTAAAATTTCATAATATTTTCATAAAACCGTATCGAAAATATTGAAAATATGAATGCTATATGGTACTTTTATACATGTATGCATGTATGCATGTATGCATAAAACTAGACTATTATTGTCTACTTTATAAATGAATGAGTTATCAATAATAAATGATATATATTAGTATGAGGAGATACGTGGACTGTGAATAAGATATTTAAAGTGATTTGGTCTAAATCAAAACAATGTTACGTTGTTGTATCGGAAATGGCGAAGAATACAACGGGGAAAAAGAAGATTGTGGTGGCTAGTATTCTAGCAGGGCTAGCGATGTCAACAATAGGGACTCATGTAATGGCGGCAGGAGGTACCTCTTCAAGCAATAATGTGTGGGGTGCAACGACACCTGGTGGGGTAGCTCTTGGTAAGGATTCCGTGGCTTCGGGTGCGACGGCAGTAGATCCAGTTACTAATACTATTAGAGTAGCACCTTCAATTGCCATTGGTCTCGCATCAACTTCAGCAGGTCTAGATACAATTACGATAGGTATTAGTGCAAGAAATAGCAAATCCTATGGCATTTCGATGGGGAAGGAAACTAATGTTGGTGGTGATTATGGTGTTGCTATTGGTTATCAAGCATCGGCTATGTCGGACCATGCTGTGGCTATAGGTGAACAAACGAGAGCTCCTAAGATGGGGGCCACTGTTATGGGGGTAAGTGCTCGTGGCTATGGACAAGGTTCTGTATCATTAGGCTGGCAAGCCTTAGCTGGTGCAGATGTATATGGATCTGGAATTAATATTGGTATTAATCCATATAAAGATACGGCAGCTACTATTAACAGTTATCAAAAGTGGGGCGATACAGCTATTGGCTTAAGAGCTGTCGCAACAGGTGGAAATGCAACGGCCTTAGGTCGTAGTGCGAGAGCTGCTGCTGAAAATGCTATTGCTATTGGCGGTGGCAATGGAGATAATTTTAATAATAATACTGAAAAAACGGAGGCTAGTGCCGCTAAGGCAACGGCTATCGGTTATAATGCCAAGGCCACCGCTGGTGATGCTGTAGCTATTGGTACGTCATCTCAAGCTACTGGTGGAGACTCTATCGCATTAGGTAAAAATGCGAATGCTAGCAATGGTGATTCCATTGCCATTGGCCAAGATACAGTATCTAACCAAATTAATTCTGTAGCACTCGGCAAGACTTCTAAAGCTACTGGCGCCTCTGCAACCGCACTAGGGCCACAAGCAAAGGCAACTGGCTCTACGGCGGTGGCAATTGGTCTTAATGCAGAGGCTAATCAAAGCGCTACGGTTGCTGTTGGTTATAATTCTGCTGCTAGTGGTGAAAATGCTGCTGCTTACGGCAATACTGCAAAGGCAGTCGGCAAGAACTCATTAGCATTGGGTGCTAATACACAAGCTACCGTAGAAGGTGGCGTAGCATTGGGTGCTGGTTCCATTGCGAATACAGTAGCTGGTGCTGGCTATAATCCGAATACAGGACGAACAAATACATTTGCAGGCTTGTCTGGTAATACGTTGACAAGCACTTGGGCCGCTGTTTCTATTGGCGATGGTACTAATACACGTCAATTGACAGGCCTTGCTGCTGGTACTAACGATACTGATGCGGTCAACGTAGCACAACTTAAGAGCATGAACCTTGCTTTCACAGCCGAAGATAGCACACAAGGCGATGTTAATTTGACAAATAGTGCATTAAACGTAGTCGGTGATAGCACGTATATTACGACAAAGGGCAAGGATCAGACGCTCACCATTTCTGGTAAAAAGCAAACTATTACCGTTACAGATGGTACGGCTAGTGCTAGCGCAGGCATGGCGGACGCCAATAATGTAGCGCAAGCGATTAATAAAGCGAATGCAGAACAAACCATTAGCTATAAGGCCAATGGTGGTACGGCTAATACGGTTAAGGTATCCGATGGCCTTAATTTCACCAATGGTACAACTACGGTTGCTACGATAGGTGCGAATGGTCAAGTAACTTATGACTTGAATACGACAACGCAACAATCGATTACGGATTCGTCAACAGCTGTTAATCGTACGATTGCCCTTGGTGGCTCCACAGGATCTACGACGGCTAAAAAATTGGCTTCTGGAGATGTTAAATTTAACATTAAGGGCCAAACTGGCACCAATGCGTTGATTTCCACATCTGCTAGTGGCGATGATGTAACCATTGCACCAACCGCTAAATTGACTGCTGCCGTGGCAGCCGCTGAAAATGCAGCAGATAAAAATTTATCCAATATTTCCTCTAGCGGTGAAACGGTTATAAAAAATTTGGCCAAAGGGGCTGCCCAAGATGCTGTGAAAGTAGTCGGTACGGGTCTTGCTACGGTATCAGATAATACAACTGGCGGTGTGAAAACATACACGGTTGATGTGAATACTGGTAACTTAGTCGTAACTGCCAATGGGCAAGTCGGTGCTGCTGGTACAACAGGTGCGTCTGGTGCGACTGGTTCTAATGGCGTAGCTACAACACAAAACGTAGCGACTGCTATTAACGATGCTGTGACTAAAGCAAAAGCAAGCACAACACAAGCCTTAGCCGATGCAGAACATAAATTTGCTGGCGATACAGGTACTACATCCGTTCGTAAACACGGTGAAGTATTATCCATTAAAGGTGGCGTATCAAATGCTACTGATTTGACAACAGGCAACATCGGTGTTGTATCCGATGGGGCAGGTACATTGAACGTTCGCCTCGCGAAGGTATTGAGTGGTTTAACATCTGCAACCTTCACTACTGCTGGTGGCAATACTTCTGTTATTAATAGTGATGGTGTAACCATTACCCCAAGTGGTGCTGGGGCCTCTGCTATTTCCATGACAACAGCTGGTATCAATGCAGGTAATAAGGAAATTAAAGGTGTTGCTACTGGTACTACTGCTGATGCGGCAGTTAATAAGGCCCAAATGGATGCGGCTATTACGGCTGCGGCAGGTGGATCCCTATCTACTGAAAAGGTAGTAGCCAAAACATTGTCTGGCGATAACAACTTGGCTACTGTAACAGGTCAAACAGGTACAGCTAAAGGTGAAACCTATGAAGTAGCCGTATCTGAAAATGCTGTTAAGAACGTAGCTAAAGCAGCTGCACAAGACGCTGTAACCGTAACAGGTACAGGCCTTGCTATAGTATCTGATAATACAGCAGCTGGTGTTAAAACATATACAGTCAATGTAGACGAAGGTAAACTTGTTATTGATGATACAACAGGTAAACTCGGTGCAAATGGTGCTACACAAGGCGCAACAGCTGGTAAAAATGGCGTTGCTACTACGCAAGATGTAGCATCTGTTGTGAATTCTGCCATCGATAAAACAACACAAGCCTTAGTTGATGCTAAACATAATTTTGCTGGTGATGATGCAACAGTTATTAGCCGTAAACATGGTGAACAACTTAACATCAAGGGCGGTGCATCCACTACGGCAACCGATCTTACATCTGGTAATATCGCAGTCGTAGGTGACACAACAACTGGCACATTAAATATCCGTCTTGCAAAAGCGTTAACTGGTTTAACATCTGCTACATTTACAGATGGATCCGGTAATACACAAACCGTAACAGGTGGTTCCTCTACTATTTCTGATGCAGCTGGTAATTCTACTGTTGTATCTAAAGGTGGGGTCACAACTACTGATGCAGCAGGTAACATAACTACAACAGCACCTACAGGTTTAACGGTAACTCCTGCTGGTACAGGCACAACACCAATTTCTGTAACTACTAGTGGTATTAGTGCCGGTAATAAAGAAATTAAGAATGTTGCTAATGGTACTACCGATGATGCTGCTGTGAACAAGAAACAAATGGATGATGCTGTAAAAGCCGCTTCGGATGCAACTAAAGCATTGGGTGATAATACTGTTTCGCTAGGAAGTGAATCTGGCTCTACAACAGCTAAGAAATTGAGCACAACTGGTGGCATTACGTTCAACATCAAAGGTGATACTGGTACAAATGCACTCATTACAACATCTGCGACAGGTGATAATGTCACCATCGCTCCAACTGCTAAGTTGAGTGCTGCGGTGACAGCAGCAGAAAAATCTGCTGACAAAGATTTGTCTAATATTTCATCTGCAGGCAAAACAGTGATCAAAGACTTGGCAGCTACATCTGCTCAAGATGCTGTTAATGTAACAGGTACAGGCCTTGCTACAGTATCTGACAATACAGCAGGTGGTGTGAAAACATACACTGTGAATGTAGACGAAGGTAAACTTGTCCTTGATGATACAACAGGTAAAATCGGTGCTAACGGTGCTACACAAGGTAGTACAGCTGGTAAAAATGGCGTAGCTACAACACAAAATGTAGCGACTGCTATTAATGATGCTGTAGCTAAGGCGAAAGCAAGCACAACACAAGCATTAGCCGATGCTGAACATAAATTTGATGGTGATACAGGTACTACATCTGTACGTAAACACGGTGAAGTATTGTCCATTAAAGGTGGCGTAACAACACCAGCTGACTTAAGCACTGGCAACATCGGTGTCGTGTCCGATGGGGCAGGCACATTGAACATCCGCCTTGCGAAGGTATTGAGTGGTTTAACATCTGCAACCTTCACCACTGCTGGTGGCAATACTACTGTTATCAATGGTGATGGTGTAACCATTACACCAAGTGGTGCTGGTGCCTCTGCTATCTCTATGACAACGGATGGCATCAATGCGGGCGGTAAAGAAGTAAAAGGTATCGCCGATGGTACAGCTGCCGATTCCGCCGTTAGCAAAGGCCAAATGGAAACAGCCATTGCTAATGCACAAACAGCAGCTACAT
>ERZ773046.1257-NODE-1257-length-14837-cov-3.448586_pt1 | contig 14837 bp, 7 predicted proteins | sample MGYA00580634_ERZ773046 | MGnify/ENA primary metagenome ERZ773046 (study PRJEB29015, sample SAMEA2738127) | human oral metagenome | biome: human oral; feature: human-associated habitat; material: saliva | place: China | collected 2159 ... | reverse complement strand
AGGTCTGCTTGACCTTACGCTGACCGACTAATAGGTCGGCAAAACTGAGAGAGGAGAGTTGCTGTTTCATACTATAAATTTACATAAAAATCTCGATTTATAAGCCAGTGTAGATAAAAAACTGAAAAGAAATCTCCCCACACAGTTCCTTCGAGATTGAAAAATGTCAAGACCACTACCTTCTTTCGCCTATTATCGTGCTCTTACGTCACATTTTTGTATCTTTGGGGTGATAAATTCATGTCTAACCCAAAATATTGAGGCTTATGAGAACGGTATGTGGCCTTGACGTGCACAAAGATAGTGTTTATCTTTGTATTTTGAGTAGCACAGGCGAAATTTACGAGAAGAAATTTGGTGTTTTAACTACAGAACTAATTGAAATGCGTGATTTGATGCTCTCACATCACGTTTTAGAAGTCGGTATGGAAAGCACAAGTGTGTATTGGGTTCCTATTTGGCGAGTTCTTGAGCCACATTTCAAGTTGAAACTCATCAACCCTTATTTCATTAAACAATTGCCTGGTCACAAGAGTGATGTAAAGGATGCACAATGGATTGCAGAGTGCATGCTAAAGGATTTGGTAAACGGTAGTTTTGTTCCTCCAGAACGCATCCAACAGTTGCGTCATTACGACCGGCGCATCTATGATCTCGATGATGAGATTATCCGCAAACTTGCCAAGTTGGACGCAGCCGTTCAGCGGTGTAACATCCGTCTGAGCAACTATGTATCTAACACGGACAGTGTGAGCTACAAGGCAGTGATAGATAAAATCTGCGAAGGAGTTACTGACCCCAATGTGCTCGTGGAGGAAATCCACGGACGTATTATCAATCACCATGGAAAGGAAACTATAATCGCTTCGCTTACTGGCAGCATTACAGAATGTGACATAGACATCATGCAGCAGCTCAAGGCAGAAATAGACTTAGCAGAGCAACACAAACAGGAGTGTATGGACAAGATGCTGGCCATTTGCGAAAATGAGTATTCGACACAGTTGCACAATTTACAGACAATTCCAGGAGTGAAGATGAGGGCCGCCACATCATTGATTGCAGAAATCGGTACCGACATGAGTCACTTTGAAACAGCCAACCATCTCGCTTCCTGGAGTGGACTGAAGCCACGCAATGATCAGTCGAACAAGACTATTAAATCACGCCGTATCACTTATGGGAACCGATACCTTCGACGAACCATCATACAATGCTCATGGGGTGCAAGTCGCACCAAGAATTGTTTTTTTAGCCGATTCTCCTACCACCAGACACAAGTCAGAAAGAAAAACAGAATGAAAGTTCAAGTAGCAATAGCAAGGAAAATGCTTATTTGTGCATGGCACATCTTGAAGGACGGTGTATCCTATAAGGATTTCAACAACATAATCGAAGCATCCGTAACAAATGGATGACATAATATACCAGTCATGGGAAGGCTACTACCTTTGTGATGGCATATGACCTCGTCATGATAAATTAACCAACGATATGACTGGCGATGGAACCCAGTGTGAGCGTTAAGCTCGAAGAGGAAAGTATCATTTTTCATGCAGGTCAGCAAATGACTTGCATAGTCTCGTTATGTACTATAATAAGCATAGCCTTTGGTTTAAGTTACTTCTGTGACGATTTCTTTTCGGTTTTATAGAGGAAAGGAAAAATCGGACTACTTATTATAAGAAGTCCGATTGAGAAAAGGAATGTGAGGATGGTGGTAAGTTCTTTGGATGGTAGATTATACCCTTACAATATAGAACCAAGTAATTGGCATGGTGTACCATACCCTGTAATGAATACTAATTGGCGTGCACGTGTTATTGCAACATACAACAAAGAGCGACGACTTGAAAGATATTCCTTTTGAGCCAGGACATCCATGTTAGTAAATGGATAACTTTCTGTAGCTTTTGAAGGCATGTTGCGTTCGTTCACTCCAATCAGAATTACCACTTTAAATTCCAATCCTTTTAAAGAATGGAATGTGCAGAGAGAGATTCCATCCGTACTCCCTTGCTTAGAAGCACCTTTTAGAACTTTGTAGTTTGTACCATCATGATGTAAACGGCTTTGGAGGTCATGCAACAGACCAATTGTTGGAGCAGCCACACAAATTTCAGCAAGAGAAATATTCCCTTCTTGACACTCTTTAATCCATTCAACAGCTTGTTCGACCTCCTCATTTGCGTTTCCAACAAACTTGTAAACTGGTTTCTCCCCACCATGAATCAATGAAACATAGCCTTTTATGCTTTCGGTGCCACCATCCATATCATCATAGCTTATGCCTTTAACGACACTAAGGGCGACTCTTTTGATGGGTTCCGTAGTGCGATAATTCACTCTCAATCGTCTGCTTCGCACACCTCTTACATTAATTCCTGCTGCGCTGAAATTGATATTACGCCCACTATAAATACGCTGTATCGGGTCACCAGTCAGGAATAAGTCATTCTGCCCTTCGGGAACTAAGGCACGAAGAAACTTTAATTCTGGATTAGAAAAATCTTGAAACTCATCTGCGATGACATTTGTAAATGGGTGAATATTATTATCATTCAGATATTGAGTAGTCTCATTGAATAATTCCAATCGGTCTATTACCTTGCGAGCCCTCTTCAAAGAGACATATTTCTCTACTAATTTCCATATTTCAATTCGTTGCTTGCGACTGAGTGCTTTAGTTCGACCTACACGAGGCTGCATCATATACTGCTTCACGTCTTTATTGCCATAATAGACAATGACATCTATGTATTCATTATAAAGGAATTGTTCATCGAATTCTGTCACTTCAGTTTCAAGGACCTCTCTCCAGAGCTTCAGAGATTCTTCATCTCCACTATAATCCAATACTGAAAAGCCATCGCACACATGATACTCATGAGCGATTTTCTGCAATACTTGATCAATATTATTCAATTCATAACGCTGACGTGGCACCTCCAGCTTTTTAATTGATTCTTCAAGATTAAGACTCAATGTCTTTGTGTATGTAGTAAAAAGAACATGAGAATCAGGTTTGCTGCAAAGATACTTCAAACGGTGTATAGCAGCAATTGTTTTACCAGTTCCAGCGCCACCACTAACTTTCATAGTTCCTTTATAATTTGCATCAACTAATTTCCTCTGCGAGGGATGTAAGAAGATTTGCCATTTATCCATTCCTTGCTCAATGATATGTGCTAAGGCATCATCATCTGTGAGTTCCAGGAATCGACTAAGATTATTTCCACTAAGGAGCATATCTTCATTTTCCTTTGCCTTACCTGACTCTACAATTGTTATGATGTCGTCTATGTTTTCTCCATCTATCAGATTGAACAGATGTTCATAAACTTCAGTTGGTAAGTCAGATTCCAGTTTGTCAAGGTCGTTCAAATCCTTTATAGCCATAACCTTCGGCAATATATCTGAGGGAACACCGATAGCTATGAACTTGTCTGAAGGAATATCTTTAAAAAGAGTCTTTTCTGTTTCTTCAGGTGACACTGGAACAATGGATTTTTCCTCTTGTGATGTAATAATCTGGCATGATTGTGTATGGTCGTTCCATAAAAAAAGTTTGTTCATCCCCCATCGATAAGCGGATTCATGGTCACCAACGTAAAGTAGAGAGAAATTTCCACCAGGCATGACACCTACTACAACACGGTAATTGTCATTTACCCTCGCAGTACGCAATGAAGAATCCTTGAACTGTGTAATAGGTTCCAAATGAAGACTGGCCGAAGTACTGTTCTGCCGGAATTTCTTTTGGAAGTCCACAACTCTTTTTTGAGCATCTTTGGGCAGTTGCATCACTGCATCAAAGAAAGTATCAGATAAGAAAAGTCTCATATTACTTTATTTTATTTCGTTTATATTAAAGTTCTGATTATCTATTGTTTTATAGCCTAATTGCTGAAGCTTGGCGGCAGAAGCATTATCTATTGGGTCTATGGCAATATGCTTATCCGGAATTAACAATCCAGCAGAAGCTACTACAATTCCTTCTTCGTCCAAGACATCTACATCACCTTCATAACTAAAAGGAATATTGTTGTCAAGAAGCAAGTCTACGATATGCTCCAAACCTGGATAGTACACCTTCACTTCATCGCGATCGACATATACTTCCGATTTACTGGAAGAGTCTGAATGCTTCTCATTAGAAAAGAATTGTAAGAGGTCATATCTGCGCCAGAATCCCTCCCATTCTTCCTTGTCAATAGATGTCAATTGATTGTATATATGCCAATTATATTGAATTCCCTTGTCAAGAGCCTCTGCCAGCTCTTCATCTGTGTAATCTTCCGGCAGATTAGCATCGCATGAATTGTCGATATTCAATTCTCCTTGATATAGAGAAGTGCCGATTGGCATAAATGGTTCACAATAGCATACCGTCTGATAAATCATATCACGTATGACTCCCAGTTTTGGATTTTGAAGTAAAGAAATGAATCGAGTTAGGGAGTTTCCGCCAAAGAAATCCTCTTCATCACTTTCAAACATCTTGATGTCGTCCCAGGTCAGTATCCATGTAAACATTAGATGTGTTCGTGATGCACGGATTCCATCACGTTTCTCAATGTCGCCAAAGAAACGCATATTGGGCATCTGAGCATGATAATTATATCCGTCTAGATAAACAGCCCATTGTGGGATTCGCTGGGAATCTTCTATAGACTCGCCGTTAATTTTTGCAGACACGCAAATCACTTGAAAATCTGAGATTGTATAGTGCTTTACACCGTATGGACTTCCCAAAGCAAACTGTGGATGAACATGATATAGAATATCCGTATCTGTTTCTTCATTGATAATGTGAAGCTCATAACGATAATTATTGATGTCATGCACTTTCTCGAACGTCCATCCCTTTTGCCGTGCAACGGACTGGAGGGCACGAGAAAACTTGATTTCCAATTCACTGTCTTCAACAACACCAGTGGATGCAATGGTGCCCGCGCTGCCATTGATGGTTTCCCATGACTTCGTATGGTCGATAAGTTTCTTAAACAATTCTTCTGCCCGTTCACGGCTAAATTCCTCACGGCTGTACTGATTACCATAGGATAAGATGCAGTGATAGCAGGCAGACTTACCTTCATATTGGCATTGACATTCGCTAATTTTTTCGTATGCCTCTTTCAATAGTTTGGTGAACTCCTCTGTATTAAAGAGCTTAGCCAAATATCCAGTGCCTCCAGGAATGGTGTCATAAATAACCAAGTAATGGTCTTTTTTCTGAGTTGCATGATTAAACTCGGAGTATGAATCTATGCGTAGGTGCTCCGGTGAAGAATGATAATATGATTTCATGCCAAGTGCAATACCCGCTTTAAACATCTCTATAGAAGCTTGAGCATCCATAATTTGGATGGGTAGAAGTATCTTGATCGCCTCAGTCTGCATGTGACGATAGAGATACAGTTTCTCGAAAACCTCTTCGTGTACGTCCCCTGCAAAGGTAATATCTTTATGGTTGCAGAACTTATAGTGCTGTTCCACAGCTTTTCCATCTCTTGTTGTAGCAGAAAGCAGAGGAATAGACTTTCCACAGTATTTGCAAGTAACGAATCCATAGTTCGGCACAGCATTATCTCCGGCTATCTCTTGTTTATTGCCAGACTGCATGGCCATACCATAGTTAGCTTCATACAAGTCCATGCTGTTACAGAATTCGATACCGAAACCAACGTTTCGCATCGCATAGGAGATACTAGCACCATTATGATGGAACATGAAATGCTTTTTCATGATATATCGTTCCTGCTCACGATCTTCGTTTGAATCGTCAAGCGAAGCATCATCTTTACGCATCATACAGCGAGCATTTGTAAACTTCAGGTAATGATGGCTATTCACTCCCCAAGAAGGGTCTCCACACTTAGGACATGCACCCTCAGAATAAGCTGTAGTTCCCTTTTCGGCGATACAGTCACACTTTGAACAATAACGTAAAGTATGGAGTGTGTCTTTCCAATCAAACGTTGATATTCCAGACACATCCAACTTTAGTTTCTGAGTATAGAATTTGTTACCTGGAGCAAGTTCTTTAATGCCCTGAGAAGCAGACCTTACAAGTTCTAAAGCCTTTGGCTCAACAGCATTTGCCATACTATCCTCTTTCTCTCTGGAAGAATAGACATTTGCTTGCAACTTTATTCCAGTTTCAGGGAAGGCATAATTTGGCAGAAGTCCTACATTAGTTAGGTATTCTATGAGATTTTCTTCCTGTAATAAAACATATTGTTTTTTTGATGCTTTAATATAATCCTTAATGATTTCTCTTGTAGGATCATTGGGCTGCAGATGTTTCTCTTGTTCCTTGTACTCTTTCTGTTCAGTGAGCAAACTATATATCTGGTCAGTCAACAATCGGAATTCCTTCAGAATCATCTGATAAAATGATTCATCATCCAGTGATGCAACAAGACGATCAAGTGAAGAATGTACTTTCTCATCATATTGAGAACGGAAATTCTCTATAAGCGTCCGCTTGTTCGCTTTAATAAAAGCGATTATACGATTGATGATGAAATGCTCGGAAGAAAGAAGATCTGCCGAAAGGTTAATTTCGCCTATGCTCGCCGGCAAAGTATTATTGACATCTGCACTTGTCCAGGTATCTATACAATATGCGAAGAAATGACGACGCAAAATGTCTTTGGCTTCCAGAAAACAGCCAGGAGTATTTACCTCACCTTCCATCATTTCTGTTGGATATGTAAAGTAATACATATCATGAGGTTTTCCGGCATGGGCATAATTAAGGACAAGAGCCGAGCCCTCCTTTCTTCCAGCACGACCTACGCGCTGAAGGAAGTTGCTAGGTTTAGGAGGAACGGATGTATTTCCCACAACATTCAAATCGCCTATATCAATACCCATCTCCAATGTGGAGGTAGCACTCAGTGCATTAACTGAGTTGGAATGAGGGTGTTCCTTGAAGTCGTGTTCCAACTCTTCTCTATCTTTACGTTCAAGCAATCCTGTATGTTCACGAGCATAGACACGTGGTGAAATCTCTCTATTATACACCTGGCGATAGTAGTTTTGGCCTAGCGTTAGCATCTGTGAGTAAGTGCCCCGACATTTGTAATCCAAGCAACTTGTTTCTTCAGCAAACTCGTCCTCTTCTGCAACACACAACCATGATTGGCATGAGTCGCATTGAATATGCTTAACATGACTGGAAACCCAAATCGTTTGAGGATTGATGGCAAAATTACCTCCACCCATAGGAGCCTTGTTCACAATTCCACATTGTTCCATCGTATCAAACAGCTTTACAATAAGTTCATTGAACAGTGTGTAGTTTTCTACCAATGCACGATTATAGGTCTTATCAAAGAAGAGACTATACCAATTGTGTTTTCCATCCTGTCTTAGCACAGCAATATCAAGCATATCATAGTTGCGGGCTATAATTTGCGTTCCCACTAGTTTTGGGAATCGGACGGTTCCACCAAAAGAACGGTTGAGGAAGTGGCGAGAATCATAGTTCCAGTTAAGTGCCCATGCTGTCAGTTTTTCATTTCTGTACTTCTCCAGATAAGGATGGTCAACAGCACCATGCATTCTCATACGTTGCAAGATACCATAGACAAAATGACAGAACTTATTTCTATCCTCAGCCACATATTCCAAATGATTTTCCAATAGCCACGGTTTCATTTGTTCAAAGACCTGCTTGATATCTTCGCTTTGGAAGAATGTTGCCGATGATCCTGTCTTCTCCAATGTACGTCCCAATTGAGCCATCAAACCGAACTCGCTGCAAATCTCCCAATCCACACGTAAATCAAATTCATCCTTAAACCGTTGCATAAAACTTGTTCCTTGACGATAGTTCTTGCGGAGATCGATGTGAGTAGCGAGGTCAGCTGGTAAAAAACGGTTATAGTAATCATCCTCAGAGAGTTGTTCCTTCCAAAAAACTTTGAAGCCCTTCTGTAGGTCGGCCATTGAAATAGGCTTACCATCCAATGTGTTGATATATTTCTGCATTGACTGGCGGAAAAGGAAACGGAATGTGCGAGCCTCATAGAATCCAGCTTGATGGGCTGCATCTTGTACACTGTTTGTAAAGGTCAGTATCTTGCGCTCACTAGCATAAGCTTTATCAAAGTCGCTTGACAACACCTGGCTGATGGCTACACTACTAAGCGTGGAAGTCTTACCACCTATCTGGCAGATGGTATCACTGTTGCATTCAGGACAAAAGCGTGCAAATCGCGGATTACCTTTCTTTGTAGATGTCCATTTGCGGCAGACACGAAGGCGGATAGCGTCAGCATCATTCCTACCTGCGTCTGTCAAGTCTGTCATATGGCTATACACCGTGATGTTCAATGTATCGTCGTTCAGATAGTCGTCAATGGCTTCATGCTTCTTTGATTCTATATTGAGCAGCACAACCTCTTTTTCTTTATCCATAAAAGCCTTGTTGATGGTAGTGATGTCAGAGCAGTAACGGTCATCCGTTTGTAACCTGCGGGAAATCCATCCACTGGCACCACACTCACGGCAAAAATACATCGGCAGAGCAACCCTGTCATCGTCTCGTAGACTATTGCGCCATGTAAACTCTGGTATAGTCTGAACATAGCGCAGAATTCCGCTTAACTCTCTTTGCCAAAGCTGTACCTGCAGATAGAGCATAGGTGCTTCGCCGCCATTGCCCTTCGGTTGCTTTGCATAGGCAATAAGAGTAAGAAGGTTCTCAATAGCTATATCACAGAATCGTTCTCCAGAAGTTAGAAGCATCCTTCGAATGGCGGCATTACGTTCTACCATCTCGTTTCTCAGTTGGTCAAGCGTTAGCATCCCCTTTGAAAGAGACACCAAGATGTCCTGAACAACGGACATGTTTTGAAGGGCTGTAGCTACTTCAAAGGGAGTAGCACCAGACTTTTTAACCCATGTCTTACATATACGCCGCATATAAGAGCTTACATTATCCGACGATTGGAACACACAATCTTTCAAGAGTGTAGCAGTCGGTATGTCAGTTTGCGCTGGATGAATATAATCTTCAGCAGGAAGTCGTTCCTCTCCGATGACGTTTTCTTCATGGAAAGATTCTCCAAACACATCGCTGGCATACTCACATAGACGGCGTTTGCTATCTTCACCGTTGCCAATGGTGGCTGAGGTTCCGATTGGGCAAAGAAAATGTTTAGGAAGATGGAGTTTAAGTTTTAAACGTCGTATCAGATTTGCCACATCTGTACCCTGAGCACCATCATAGGTATGCAGCTCATCGAGTACAATAAAGCGGAGCTGTTTGTCTTCTGCATCAATGTTGCCCTTCCATAATTCCATGAAGTTCTGGCGCATCAAACCATAGTCCAACATTTTGAAATTGGTCAACAGAATATCTGGAACTGTATCAATAATAGCTTTTCTGTTTTCAATGATATGATATTCATCCATGGTACTTGGATATTCCTTAGCATCGACTCCCTCACCAACGAAAAGGCCTGCTGTAACACGTCCTCTTAGTCGTTCATCATCCCAAATAGTCTTTGCTAAACGACGTGCCTGATCAGATGCAAGCGCATTCATAGGGTAAAGTATTATAACCTTTACGCCTCTCTTGCGTTCAAACTTGTTACAGTGGTAGCAATAATCCAAGATAGGATAAAGGAAACATTCTGTCTTACCAGAACCTGTTCCTGTAGTAAGCAGTGTCGGTTCGGGGGCATGGCCATTAGCCATCGACAGTTGAGAAAATGCTTTCAACTGATGCTTGTACGGAGGAAATGATGGTGAAATCTCCAATGGGATATTTGCTTTTTCCTCATCTGAGGCAGCAATGAAGGGAGTCTTCAAAGAAATGTACGGGCCTTTAAACATACCATTTCCTCGGTCTTCTATAAACCGATAAAAAGCATCGCCTACAGCCTGTTCCTTGAAGCGGAATGTAGCTTTTATATAGTCAATAACCGATTGACGTACCTCTTTAGCTTGTTGTAATGGAAGCATATTATAAATCGAGTTGAGGTTCTTTTGTATAATTCATAACAAGACGGAAACATTGCTGCATAGTCTTTAAACCTATTCCGTCATAATCAATAAGAGCAATCATTGAAGCAACGCCATCCACGTTTATGGCATTGTCAATAGTATCAACTTGCTTTTGAGTCCGGATGCCGAGTTCTTTCTTTTTATTTTTGGATGGAATCTCATTCCATTTGGACTTGAATGTCTCAAATAAATCATCAGGAGCCATAGGGTCATACTGATATATCTCGACTGGAATATCACATTGACAAAGATATTTTGTCATGATTTCCATCACCTTATCCTTGTCAAGCCCTCCATTGTTAGCTCCTAACAATGGGAACGCAATAGAAGTTATACCTTTTTCTTTATATGTTTCAACAAACTTCTGCAACCCTTTTTCTATATATTCGTATTCACTTGGAAGTTTCCAGTGAGTTTTTGTTGGGAAGTTAAGTACCCAAGGATCAGAATCCTCACCTTTATAAATCCACAGCTTCCCAATATCAATAAGATGTTGAGCGCAGAATTTCTGGTACAACTCAAACATATTAGGATATCTAAGCTTAAAAACAAGCGCTATACCTTTACCCATAACTCCTACACAATTTATAGTATTGACTACGGTTTGTGCTTTGGAATTAAAGATATTGCCATGTATGACCATTATATTACTATCCATATTCTATCAATTTTTATAGACCAACCAGCTACCCTCTCTTGGATTATTCACTTCAAAATATACCTCAAAATGAGTATCTTTTGATATTTCCACGCTAGAGGATACATATATATTATTTTCTTTTTGACGCAGCACCATATTCTTATTAACAATCTTCGGTGCTTCATCGTCATTATAAGTTATTCTGAATTCATAGGGATTAACATAATCTGTATAGATGCGTATTGTTTCTTCATTGTCATTGAAGTACAATTTCTTATTCTTGTACTCATAGAGACTCCTATCCACTGTAACGACACCCTCCCAACGAGTACCATGTAGCTCATGGCGAAGAACATTAGCTTGATAATCATCATAACAGCATATTTGAACGTCCTTCAGTTTTGAAAAATCCAACTCACCATCAACAAGGAATTCCTGCTGACGTTCATTAAAAGTATCAAAACTATCGATGTCATAACTTCTACATATACATGTGTTAGAAGCCTCACAATATTATCCTATACCAGCGAGTAGCATCTTTTTGCATATTGCCAGTACTATAAAAACACTTCTCCGGAATTTCCATCAATAACTCTTCTATGTCAAAGATAAAAAATACAGGCATTGGACATTTGGGAAGTCCAAGGTTTAGTGCCTTAGAATATTTGGGATACTCTCTATCTTTTCCAAGGCATTCATTATAAAATTGAGTCGGTGATTTAGGTGCGAAATAGAAACGAGCAAAGTTATGTGCTTTGCCAGTCCTATACACATTCGTTCCTGCACTATTGGAAAAATTTCCTTCTGCATAATTACGACTTTGCAACTTCATAGAACGAATAATTTTTATAGCATTATCCATATGAGTAAAGTGGTATGCTTTAGGATGACGTGGAAATCTACCAATAAAGTCAACTACATTAATCTGTCTCCCATAAGGGAATTGAGAAATGTCTAACTTATTATGGAATGCCTTGTTTTTCACCAAGACCGGCCAATTCCATTTTTCTGTAAATTTTAATACAAGAGCTTTAGTGAAATTGATATTCTGTGAACTTGAAGCCTCTGTCCAGTCAATATAATCACGGAAATGTTCTAAAATCTCCTCTGTAAAATTGAAGTCGTGTCTTTGACAGACAACATGCCAGTCAAGTCTGTCCTTATACTTTTCAAGAGCATCAAGATCTAAGATGAAATGTCTCTTATCAGAAAGAATACTCCAATTTATAAAGTCTGCATAGTCATCAATCAAAGACAGAATAGATTTTCTGTCCGAGAGACTTGACCAGTCTAATTCATCTAAAGGAACATATTCAAGAACCCTTCTATTTAAAGGAAAATATTGCAAACCTGACAAAAACTTCCAATCAATCAAATCAGAAATATTCTTTCTTTGCGCAATCGAGATAACGACTTCCTCGTTTTCCCATGCTCTTTTATTATCATGTGATGATAAATGTTCCCAATTCAGGTTTTCGTTAATTTTATCCAGCAAAAACTCTTTAGTTGGATAGAATGATTTAGATGAACTTACAGCAAACCAATTCCATTCATAATTCGGCATAGAATCAATAAGTTCCATTGTAACTTTTATTACGTGCCGATCCATAAGCGCATTATAGTCATAATCGCCCTTAGGATGTATCTTTATTATTTGCTCTATATTAACGTCACCACGTTCTGATAATGCCTTGAAATCCAGCTTGTCTTTGTATGACTCAATAATTTCGTTCAGTTTTTGCTTGTCTTGCTGACAGAACAACTTACTTGACTTGGAAATAACTTCCCAGTCAATCTTATCTTTAAAACGAGAAAGAAACCATCTTTGGTCATTCAAGCTCTCAAAAGATGAAAGCATCTTAAAATTCCACCTATTTCTCGTATCGCCAATTAACGTCATGACATCATTTGTCCATGATTTTGGCTTAATCTTAAGTTTAGGATTGAACTTCAAACTATTGTCCACAGCTTCTGAACTAGATAAAGCATCCCAGTCCACAAAATTACGGCATTCATGAATATCACTGAACACATTAAATTCTTTATGCAAACAGAAATATTTCAAATCCCACCAATACGATTTTTTTGTAGACGTTTCTTTGAGAACCTTTTTAAGTTCTTTGAAAGAATATTGTAAAGTAAGTGATGTCCACGCTTCTTTACATTTTGAGCTAGGAGTAATATTTGTGATTATTACAGCAATTTTATCAAGAAAGACATAATCAAACTTGTTCGAAGTAGTTATGATCCTTCCAAAAATCACTTCCCAATTCCAGTATTTCTTGAATTTGTTGAGATATGAATGAAGGAAATCTGTTGGAACATTCTCTGAAAGGTATGTCCAATCCCATTTTTCAACGAAAAGAGGATTACCAAGATTTTCTAATTTCAACTTTGAGAACATTCTCTCTGTTAAAACAGTCCAATCCCAAGGATATTTTGAATCTTTATATTTGGCTATAACATAATCTAACGACGCTACAGACGAGAATTTAGTCCAGGCTTCACCATCAACACCAATATAAGTATCAATTTTGTCAATTGATTGAAGTTGTTCTATATCATTATTATTATCGAAGATAAGATTCCAGTCTAGTTTTTCTCCAAATTGAGTATACAACAAAGTGTTTGACAGCAATAATTCATTGGATGAAATTGCCTGCCAGTCCCACTCGAAATCTGGATTGGAGGATAAAACCTCGAAATCACGAATTGATTTGGAAACAAATGTTCGTCCTTCATCGGTAGTGATATTATGAGCATATTTATCAAAGAACTGCTTGTTCCATGTAATACTCTGATTGCATTCGAAACCAACCATATATGGAGTGGTAGGCCAACTAATTAATCCACATTCCGTTAATGTGTCAATAATTTGTGGCTTCCAGATATAGTCTTTATCATTCAAAATACAAGAAGATAGTACACCTTCGTCTTTACTGGCTTCTTTAATTGCATTTACAAAAACATTATTGGTAGCGAATCTAACACCCCATACAGAATCTGTAAATATTCTATCAAAGAACTGGATACTTAGAATGTATTTTTGCAATACAACTAAGTTTTCATATAAATATTCAATTGGGAACTTTGTTTCAATCTCAATCCAATCCCAACGTTTGTCGGGATTTGATAATACTGCTTCCTGAACCTCAACTGTATTTTTAGTATATCGAGCAAGGTTAACCTGAACAACATTGAGATTTGACAAAACAAATGTATCTGGCAGTATCTTCTCCAATTCTTCCCAGTTCCAGTCGTCTTGTGTGTCCTTTTGAAGCAACAACAGTTGTTCAATGATTTCTATGTTTCTACCTAAATCGGTTGACAACACCTCTAAATCCCATGGATAATCAATGAAATGATCAATGAGGAATTGGTCTTCAGCACGTTCTGTCAAAATAGGCCAATCCAGATTCTCTTTATAAGATGGAATGTATGAATACAAAACGTTAACATCGCAGAATCTGGTGATGTTTTTCCAACATGTAGGTGTGGCATTATTGATTATGACAGCCAAAGCGAGTTTGGACGATAAGGGCCATGGGTTTGAGTTAGGGGCAGATGACTATCTGACCAAGCCATTCTACCTAGAAGAACTCAAAATGCGGATCCAAGCATTGCTGAAGCGCTCTGGTAAGGTCAATGAAAATACCCTTTCTTATGGGAATGTAACCGTTAATCTTTCGACAAATTCTACGCTTGTTGAAGGGAAAGAAGTGGAGCTATTAGGTAAAGAATTTGATCTTTTGGTCTATTTCCTTCAAAATCAAAATGTTATCCTGCCCAAGACACAAATCTTTGATCGACTTTGGGGATTTGATAGCGATACGACTATCTCGGTTGTCGAAGTGTATGTTTCTAAGATTCGTAAGAAGTTAAAAGGAACAGACTTTGCAAAAAATCTCCAAACATTGCGTAGCGTGGGGTACATTCTGAAAGATGCTCAATAAAATTAAAAAAACTGGCAATGCGGATGACTTTTCTTATTTCATCCGCTATTTCGGACTCTTTACCTTGATTTTCTCAACCATGACCTTGATTATTATTCAAGTGATGCGGTCAAGTCTGTATACAACGGTTGATGAAAATTTAAAGATGCTGAGTAAAGATCGTTATTCTATTATTAGCTTGGCCAATCGTACAGGAAATGGAATGGGAAGAGACGAACCAG
>ERZ773046.1254-NODE-1254-length-14850-cov-12.613721_pt1 | contig 14850 bp, 10 predicted proteins | sample MGYA00580634_ERZ773046 | MGnify/ENA primary metagenome ERZ773046 (study PRJEB29015, sample SAMEA2738127) | human oral metagenome | biome: human oral; feature: human-associated habitat; material: saliva | place: China | collected 2159 ... | reverse complement strand
GAAGGGCAGGGTAAAGCCGAACAGGCTTCTGAAGCCTACCAGCAGGTACCCAGCACCGTTCCTGACCAGTACGCGATGGCTCTCAACAACTTGGGCGTAACCTATTACAACCAAGGTAAGACAGAGCAGGCTCTCGAACTTTGGGAGACCGTTTCTGCCGATATTCCCGAACAATACGCGACCGCGCAGATGAATCTGGGCATGGTGTACGACAGCCAAGGAAAGCTAGAACAGGCTATTGCCGCGTGGGAGCGTGTACCCGAGAGCTTACCGGAACGCTACGCTTCGGCACAGTACAATATCGGTACTTCCTATGTGGAGCAGGGCAAACCGACGAAAGCAGTCGAGGCTTGGGAACGTATTCCTGCGAGCGCCTCTGAGCCCTACGCGGTAGCCCAATACAACACCGGACTTATCTACGAAGAACAGGGCAATATCGACGATGCCCTAGTGGCGTGGGAACGTGTTCCCAAAGATGCTTCTGAGCACTTCTACAAAGCCCAATTCAATATTGGCGGGGCCTACTACAAACTGGGTGAAACGGACGAGGCAGTTGCCGTCTGGAAGAATATTCCCGAGTCTGCTTCGGAGCAGTACGAGATGGCACAAACCAACCTGAGTATCATCGCCGAGAACCAGGAAAAAGCCAAGGGTAGCGGCGAAACCGAGCAGCAGGACGGGAGCGCCAAGAACCAAGAAAAACCTTCCGAACAGAAGAAGCAGAGTAACGAGCAAAGCCAGGAAGGCTAAGATAACGTGAGGATTACTCCCCTCACTATCAGCGATGTTCCGATTTTGCGCGGCATTGCCCGTGATACGTTTACCGAAACATTTTCAGAGGCTAACAAAGCCGAAGATATGGATCGCTACCTTGCGGAACGGTTCTCAGAAGATCAGCTCGCTCGGGAGCTCAGCAACCCTGATTCGTTCTTCTACGTTGCCGAGGTAAACGGGCACGTCGTGGGTTACCTCAAGCTCAATACTGCACACGCACAAACCGAACCGCAGGCGGCGGACGCGCTCGAAATTGAGCGTATCTACGTGCTGAGCAGCTATCACGGAGACGGTGTTGGGCAGGCCCTCTACCATCACGCCATGAGTGTGGCAGAAGACCGAAAGGCAAGCTACGTGTGGCTAGGGGTGTGGGAGCATAATCATCGAGCCCTGCGCTTCTATGAGAAAAACGGGTTTATCGCCTTTGGTACGCATATTTTTCAGCTAGGTAACGACCAGCAGACGGATATCCTGATGAAGAAATCTGTTGCCGTCTGAACGCTGCGCCTAGCCTGAGTCCCTTCGGCGGTTAGGATATGAAGGATGCGCTTATCTTCGCGCTGAGGCTCCTTCCCGTATAGTTAGAGAAAACAGTTTTTGCTTGAGGGTAAGCCCCGGCAAAATAGGTGCTCATCAACACCTGGTGCAGGAAAGGAAATCATGGTCGATCAGCCTCATGCAGAGATGCAACGCTACGCCCAGGAACAGGTAGATCTTGGCGCACAATACTACGAACAGGGTCTGCTCGATCAGGCATGTGAAGCGTGGGAGAAAGTACCTGAAAGCGTTCCCGATCAGTACGCCATCGCGCATGTAAATATAGGTATTGTCTACGACGGTCAAGGCCAGCATGAGCAGGCCATTAAGGCATGGCAGAAGGTTCCCGAAAGTGAGACTCAGCCCTATGCCGTAGCACAGTACAATATCGGATCTGTGTACGAGGCTTTAGAGCAGGATGAGTCTGCTTTAGCGGCATACAGCAAAGTTCCTAAAATAGATGTTCTGCACTATTCCATGGCACAGTTCAATAGCGCCGTGCTCCTGCACCTGCATGGTAACCTGACCACGGCTCTAAGTACCTATCAGAAAATACCTGCCAGTGTTCCCGATCAGTATGCGCGAGCACAGCTGAATTTAGGCGTTTTGTACCAGCAGATGGGGCACAATGACCAGGCTTTTGAGGCTTGGAAACGTGTTTCCCCAGATTTTCCTGAGCTCTATGAGGTGGCTCAGTCATATCTGAACGACGAAGATTCCTAATAGTTCGATAGCGGTTGCGGTGAGGTATTATCACCGCAACCTGCTTTTAAGGCGCACGCTGTTTACTCGCTCAGTACCGCCACGATTTCTTGAACAATCTGCCAGTTTTCGCTGCGCTTTTTCCAGGTGATAGTGAATAGAAAATCCTGCTCCTGCGAGCCCTGACTCATCCTGCGTTTGAGCACAATAGTTCCAGTTTCACCGTCAGAATCGGCAAAAAGTATGGTGTGCGCTGTGTTCAGGGGTGCGGCGCCGCTGTCTTTGAGGGCTTGAAAGAAATCGATGTTGTCCTGTTTCGAGAGAATCTGCACGGTATTATCCGGTAGAATCCGCACAAATTTTAGGTCATCGGCATACACCCGCTTCAGAAAATCAATATCGTAGCTGGTACCGCGCGAAATCAATTCTTCGGTAAGTGTTTTCATCGTTTCGTCAATCATGATGCCCTCCATCATCTGAGGCGGAAATACGTACAAGCTCAGCCTAGCAAAGGAAACAGTCATGACTATCCCCTGGCCCCCTGCAGCTCAAACCGCTCACAACCCTCAAGCGGTGGCACGTATCCTCAAGACCCTGCCTGAATGGTTTGGACGTGAAGAGTCCAATGCCGAATACATACATGCTGCTGAACGACTGGAAACGTGGACGGTAACCCATCCGGAAACCCACGAAGTTGTGGGTATCATGCTGATCACCCAGCACTACCCGGTTGAGGCAGAAATTCATTTGCTGGCAGTAGATGCCGCCTTTCACGGATACGGAATTGGCACTTCCCTAATAAGTGCATTTGAAAAGGAGGCACGTAACCGTGGTATCAGGCTGATACAGGTTAAGACGCTTGGAGAATCTTTTCTCAACGAACCGTACCAACGCACCCGAAATTTCTATAAAGCTGTAGGGTTTTTGCCTCTTGAAGAGACAGACCTGTGGGGCGAAGATACTCCCTGTCTGATTATGGTAAAAGCAATCTAACTGGCTTGACGTACATAGAGCGTAGGCTTCATCCTTCCAAAAGCTTACGCTTCTCAAGACGTCTAAAACGGGTTCTAACATTTCTTGAGCCCCTCACAACGTCATGTATAGACCTATTCCAATGTAACAACCGCATCGCAGCGGGCAATGTCTTCAGGGCGGTGCGAGACCAAAACAGTTGCCATTCCGCTGGTGCGAGTTGCCGTGTCCAGATCAGCCATAAGCGCCGCAGCTGATTCAGAATCCAAATGCGCGGTAGGCTCATCCAGCAAAAGCACCGGAGATTCCACGAGCAGGGCACGAGCCACCGCAAGACGCTGCCGCTGGCCTCCCGACAGGAACCCGCCACCAGCACCAACACGGGTGTGCAGACCTTCCGGCAAGGTGCTGTACCACTCCCCCAAACCTACACGCTGCAGAGCTTTTATCATTTGTTCTTCACTCGGGCGATCAGCACGATCGCGCGCCAAGAGTAAATTACCTTCAAGAGTAGACTCAAAAATATGCGCAGCCTGTGGGCACCATGCCGCATACCCGCGGAGCTGCTCGTTCCCCAGCACTTTCCCGTAGGAGCGAATTTCGCCAGCTTCCAACGGCAAAAAACCCAAAAGAGTCGCCAGCACGGTGCTCTTACCCGAACCTGAGGGACCGGTAATTCCCGTCCACTTTCCGGTATGCGCCGTAGCGTTAAGATGCTCAAAAACGGGCTTATCCATGCTCGGCCACCGAGCGGCAGCATCAACAAGTTCAAGAGCAGGTTCCTGCCCCTGAGGGGCGCGAACACGCCCAGCATGAGATGTATCCTGTGTATCGTCCTCAAGGTCTGAAATACTATTTTCATCCGCAATACCGGGAGCAATCTGCGCCAACAGAGTGGCAAAAGAAGACCACGAACGCACCGCTTCTATATGCTGCACGGAACTTTCTATCATTGCCGTACACATGAGAACTACGGCGGCAGACTCCGGAGCACCTACCGTTCCCGATACCGCTAACGGATGCGCAATAATTGCGCACCACAGTGCTGCTCCGAACCAGCTCAGGGTCACAAGCGCCCTACCAAGACCTTGGGCATACGAGGTGCGAGTCAATGCGGCAACATTGCGGTCATTCAAACGTGTTGTAGCAATCTCAATGCTCGGCGCAACCCCGTTAGCGCGAATATCTTCTGCAGCGCTCAGCGCACCGGTGCCTAAACGCAGAAGCTCAGCTGTACTTTCTCGTGTGGTTTCCTCAGCGTGAGCGTCCGCGCGCGTAACAGCCCATGGCACAAAAATTGTTGTTATCAAAGCTGCGAGCGCTACGGGCACAATAGCCTGAGGTAGCACAACAATGGTGGTTATTAGCGCTGTTAACATCACAAGCACATGTGCAGCGGGTGGAATAAGAACACGCGGAATACTGTCGCGCAGCTCATCTATGCCGCCAATAAGCCTTTCCAGCAGGGCGTCGCCGCGAAGCAGGGCCCGCACGCTGCCAACATTAAGATAGGCCCCGGTCCAGGCGCGCACACGCAGAGTATTCGCTGCGGTCAAGACTTTAGCGTGGGTAAGTAAACGCTCGGCATATCGAGCACAGGCACGCCCTAGCCCAAAGAAGCGCACACCAACGATAGCTACCATAAGGAACATCATGGCTGGACCTTCGGCTGCACGCACGATAAGCCATCCTGAGAGCGCGGTCAGAGAAATTGCGGCAAGGGAGGTGAGGGCGGCAAGAATTACCGGCGGCAGTCCCTGCAATATACCTAGTCCCGTAAGATTCCGCAGTGTTTTGAGGGTTTTCATGACTCCAACAGTATGTTCTGTGTTTTCTCGAACCATCTTTTCAGGAGCGTTGTGTAACGTTGGGCCATGCTCAGCAGAGGTATCGGCTGAGTCCTGCTTATGCGGGGCTGCAGCGGGGATAATCTTGGGCGCCTCATTCTGGACGATGCTCCACCGATACACCTGCTCATGCGATGGTTCCGCATGCGCTCCCTCGACTACCGCCGATGCCTGCACCACGCTATCGCAGTACTCGGTAAGTTCCGTTTCATGGGTCACGATTAGAACGGTTACTCCGCGTTCTGCGAGTGCGTCCAGGGACTGAGTTACAAGGTGGGCGGCGTGTGCATCCAGGTGGGCGGTAGGTTCATCTACTAGAACGGTAATCTGGAGATTTTGATGGTGATCGGTTGCACGGTGGAGGGCATCAATGCGAGCTAAGATACGGGCGCATGCCAACCTGCGCGCTTGACCCGCGCTGAGCGATTCGGGGCTGAGCTCGCTCAGGTTTTCGAGCCCGAGCTTCCGCAGATAGTTCTCTAGGCGTTCACGATCTGAGGGGCGTATCTGTGTTTCCCCCGTGAGAAGTTTAGCCGCATAGTCCTCTTCGCTGCGATCGGTGCTGAAGGCGTAGAGCGCCATCTCGTGCAGGACTGTGGGGGCGGCGAAAATAGGATTCTGCGGAATACTCAGGGTGTTTCCGGCACCTATAATGCGTCCGGTTACTTTAATCGGCTCGGATGCGCCGGTTGGTGTCAGTCCGTCGCGGACGCTCCCGGAAAGTACTCCGAGGAGCGTTGATTTACCGCATCCTGATGGTCCCAGAATGCCTACTAACGCTCCGCGCTGTTTTCCTACCGCGCTTGGGCGCTTCGAAGTACGTGGAATATTCAGGTTTACTGAGTCTACGATCTGTGTACGTCCGGGGTATGTAACCGAGAGGTTCTCAATCACAAGGTGCTCGGGTGTTTCGGGAATCGTCGATACCTTTTCGCAGGAAGCATCCGCAGAGGCTTTTGGTACGGGAGTATCAAGGACTGTACGTACAGATCGAAGTGCGGCTATGCCGTCTTCAGATTGGTGGTAGGCTGCACCTACATCACGCAAAGGCTGATAGCATTCAGGAGCCAGCAGGAGTACAAGGATTGCGGTATCGAGTCCGAGTGTACCCTGTACCAAACGCACGCCAATAAGCACGGCGATCAGCGCCACCGAGATGGTCGTGATAAGTTCTAAAGCGAGCGAAGACATAAATGCGCTGCGAAGCGTCTGCATGGTACGTTCGCGGTATTGTTCACCCAGCTTCCTAAGGGCACGAGTTTGTGCACGTTCACGCCCCAGCCCGATCAATACGGGCAGCCCACGGATGAGTTCAAGAATATGGTCTGATAGACGGTGCAGCTCGGCTTGAGCGGCGGCTGTATCTTCACGTGTGGTTTTACCGATAAGTATCATGAAGATGGGAATAAGCGGCAGGGTGCACGCTAGGACGAGGGCACTTGTGATATCCAATGAGAGCACAATAAGCCACAGCAGAACGGGCACTACGGCGACCGAGACAAAGGCAGTCAGGGTTTTAGTGTAATAATCATCAAGAGCGTTCAGTCCCCGCGCCAGCAGAACGGCAGTTGCGCCTGTACCTTCAGGGGTGTCTGCCCCTCCTGTGGCTAAGACACGATGCACAAGTTTTTGGCGGATACTTGCTTTGGCTCCTACGGCTGCACGCTGAGCACTTACGGACAGCGCGTAATCGGCGCCTGCACGTACAGCAAACGCTATCAGCGCCGTAACGATTAGCCCCCATGTTATGGCGTTTCCAGTGCCAAGAAGATTGCCTAGCCCTAGAAGCCACCCATTGGTACTGTCGAGTTTCGCTTGTGAGTTACCCGAGAATTCGATGAGAGCGCGATAGGTTTCTGGATCGCTGGCGGCCTTTAGATGCTCGTGCTCGGCGGCGAGCGCAGTAAATCCGGCGTGGGCTGCCCGGGCAATGAGGGATGCGAGCGCCGCGCTAAAGATCACGGTTGCCAGTGTGTGTACCCCGGTGATAAGCCCAAAAACCCCTAGGTTTTTACGGGCGTCTGGTCCTAGCGGAGGACGTTTATCGTTGTTGCGCTGTGTTTTATTGGCGCGTGGGCTCACGTCTCGTTCCTTCCCTACCGCTAAAGTGAGTGTGGATATTTTCTCCGGTGTGTTTCCTAGTTTAGACACTGGTGGCGGGCTTGTCTGCTTTCGGTTTTAAAGTATTTCCGGTGCCTTCATATGTTGCTGAAAGCACCGGAAATACTTCTGTACCCTCCCGATTACCGGGTACATTCTTGGCTATGACGCCCTGTTCGGGTGCGTCACCAGCTCGCTAGCATCGTGGGCATCGGGGATATTTTCAACGCGCAAACGCTTGCGGAACACCCAGTATGTCCAGATTTGGTACACGATAATAACGGGCAGTCCCAATCCACTCACAACGCTCATAACTCCGAGTGTGTACTCCGAGCTTGAGGCGTTTGCAATGGTGAGCGAATGAGCCGCGTCCAAGGTTGAAGGTAGTACGTTGGGGAAAAGAGCGGTGAAAATCGCCAGCGCGCCAAAAGCCATGAAGAAGCTCAGACCTGCGAAGGCACGGCCTTCGCGTGAGCTTCGGGCGCTTATCCATGCAAAGAGCACTGCAAATACGGCAAGAATAGTGCATAGCCAGGAAATACCGTTACCGGTTGTAACCTGCATGTACAGTACCCAGAGCACGATAGGCAAAAGCAGAAGCGGAAGCCAACGCACCAGGGCGGTGCGTGCGCGGTGGCGTATATCTCCATCGGTTTTCAAGGCAACAAAAGCAAGTCCCTGCACGAGGGCAAACCCTACAAGAGAGAGGCCGCCTAGAAGCACGGGCCAGGAGGCCCAGGCGAAGGCACCGCCTACACGGTCACCGTTGGCATTAATTGGTAAGCCAATGGAGGTCAGCGCAAGAAGCGCACCTACCAGTAAAGCGATGAAGAATGATGATAGCGAGAGAGCGATAGTCCAACCGCGAATCCATCGTTCATCGTTTTTCTTACCGCGATACTCAATAGCAACCACGCGGAAGATCAGGGCAAGCAGCGCTAAAGTTAGTGGAATATATAGGGCTGAGAATAGGGATGCGTACCATAACGGGAACGCCGCGAAGGTAGCAGCACCACCGGTAACAATCCAAACTTCATTACCATCCCATACGGGACCGATCGTGTTCAGAAGCAGGCGTCGCTCTTTCTCGTTTTTGGCGAAGATGCTCATGAGCATACCTACGCCCAAATCGAAACTGTCGAGGATAAGGTAGCCAATCCAGAAAATACCGATAGCGACGAACCAGATGGTTGGTAGCAGTGGCTGCCCGGCAAAGATATTAAAGTCGAAGGTCATCGTTGAGAATCCTTACCCGCCTAGTAGGCGAACTCCAAGACATCGCGCTTATCGTGACCGCTCTTTTCGCCGTCCTGCTCGTGTTCAGAGCGCACGAGTTCGGGCATAGCGGCTACTACGCCAGCCTTTATATATTTAGTCAGCAGGTAAATTTCGACCACCATCAGGATGCCGTATACCGTTCCTAGGGCGATAAGCGAGAACAGGATTTCTTCGCCGCTCACACCCGGAGAAACCGCTGCCGCCGTGAACATGAGGATGGATGGGTCACCCTCAGGGTTGGGCGCCACCACGAAGGGCTGGCGTCCCATTTCGGTGAAGATCCAGCCGAGGGCGTTGCCGAAGAAGGGAGCCCAAATTCCCCACAAAGCCAGGGTTTTCAGCCACTTGGCTTCGGGAACGGTACCGGTTCCTTTTTTACGGGTAACCCATAGTACATAGACGTACGAAAGTGCACCAATACCACCAAGCGTGATCATGCCGCGGAAGCCGTAATAGGTGACTTCCATAAGGGGCAAATAGTTGATCTTCTGCCCGGCACGCTCACCGTAGAGGGGGTTATCCGCCAGATGCGTACCGTATTTAGCTTCGTATTCAGGCATAAGGGTTTTCACACCCTTGACCTCGGTGGTGAAATCTTCGTGGGCCAGGAATGAGAGTGCACCGGGAACCTCAAGCACTGCCTGCACCTTATCGCAGTCTTGAGACCCCAGAGAAGATATAGAAAGAACCGAGAAACCGGTACCGTCATGGCATGCCGCCTCGGCAGCCGCCATTTTAAGGGGCTGCTGATGAATCATGAGCTGAGCTTGAGCGTGACCGCTAAGAGCCACACCAGAGAACCCGATGAGACCCACAATCGCGCCGATGCGCAGGGAACGGAACCAAACCTTGTAGTCGGTCTTATCACGACCGCCAACTTCGGCATCTCCAACTACAACCTTGCCATCCTCTACGATGTCAATGCCGTCACGGCGTCGGCGCCAGAGCTTATACCAGGAAATACCGACCAGGAATCCACCGGCGACCTGAATGGCGCCAAAGATCACGTGGGGGAAGGTAAGAAGCGCGGTGTTATTTGTGAGAACAGCCCAAATATCGGTCATGCGGGGACGGCCATCGACCATTTCAACGCCTACCGGATGCTGCATCCAGGAGTTTGCCACCAGAATAAAGTATGCGGATACCCAAGAACCGAGAACCGCCATGAAGAGGCATAGGGCGTGAACTTTGGGCTTGAGTTTGTCCCATCCAAAGATCCAAAGCCCCAGGAAGGTTGATTCGATAAAGAAGGCAAAAAGACCTTCCATAGCTAGCGGCGCACCAAAGACGTCACCCACAAAACGCGAGTATTCACTCCAAGCCATACCAAACTGGAATTCCTGCACTAAACCGGTTGCCACACCCATTGCGAAGTTGATGAGGTAGAGCTTTCCCCAGAACTTCGTCATACGTTTGTATTCGTCTTTTTTCGTGAAGATATAGCGCAGGTACAGGAAGGTGACGACCATACCCAAGCCGAGGGTTAGGGGCACCATAAAGAAGTGGTAGACGGTCGTGATACCGAACTGCCACCGCCCAATGTCAAGGGGATCCATGTACATGATCCTTTTCTAGAATGTGTAAAGTCTACTGTTGGCAGACACGCCCGGGAGCGTAGCACACCTCCGGAAGTCAGGTGCACATATCTCAGGATGTCTTACATAGGTAAGGTAACGCGTTTTAAAAACGGCATGAACCAGGCAAGTTTTACACTCAGGTGTGCATGGCTTGACGAACCTATAAAGGTAGTTAACACAATTATTGATTTTTATGCGCTTTGACCCGTAGATATTGGGAGAAATTTCAAGATAAGCATCACGCCTTGGTGATGCCTTTCCTAAAACTTTCCAAGAAATCGAAGGTCAGCAATTTACACGTACTAAGGTGACTCCCCCAAATTATGAGGAGAGACACCTTTTTCTTATAGTCATACATGATTTATGAAGAAGGACACAGTGAGTATAATCACCAATATTTGCAGCGTCAAATATCTGTCAAAAAGAGGTTTCAACTCTCCTGCGTCAGATTGTTCACAGGTGCAAGCTAAATATCAATATTGTCCTGATCGAGCTGATGCGCACCAGCAATAATAAATTCCTTACGCGGAGCAACCTCCGCCCCCATCAGGAGCGAGAAAGCCTGCTCAGCTGCCTCCGCGTCTTCAATTCGGATGCGGCGTAGCATACGATGCCGGGGATCCATCGTAGTTTCGGCAAGTTGGTCGGCATCCATCTCACCCAAACCTTTATAGCGCTGAATGGGCTCTTTATAGCCCTTACCCTCAGCCTGCAGCTGGCTCAGCAGTTCATGCAGCTGACGTTCTGAATAGGTATACACCATCTCGTTCGGTTTACCTCGGTTAATAACCTCTACACGATGCAGTGGTGGTACAGCCGCATATACACGACCGTCTTCGATGAGCGGGCGCATGTACCGGTACATGAGAGTAAGAAGCAGGGTACGAATATGAGCACCGTCAACATCGGCATCGGTCATCATGATGACTTTGCTGTAGCGTGCCGCCTCCAGCTCGAATGTACGCCCAGAACCGGCACCAATTACCTGGATTAGGGCCGCGCATTCGGCGTTCGCCAGCATATCTGTTACCGAGGCACGCTGAGTGTTCAGAATCTTGCCGCGAATCGGTAGAAGCGCCTGATAGGCCGAGGATCGCGCCAAGCGGGCGGTACCCAGTGCAGAGTCACCCTCCACAATAAACAGCTCAGAATGCTCTACGTTTGTTGACCGGCAGTCCACAAGTTTTGTTGGCATTGAGGAAGATTCCAAGGCAGTTTTGCGCCTCTGAGTTTCCTTGTGAATACGTGCTGAGATGCGGGTTTTCATCTCAGACACAACTTTTTCACACAGAGCTGCAGCCTGTGCTTTCTCGGCGCGTGCCGTAGAGTTCAGCCGAGCCTTGAGCTGATCACCAACTACTTTAGAGACGATCTGCCGCACAGCCGGCGTTCCCAGAATTTCCTTTGTCTGCCCCTCGAATTGAGGCTCCGCAAGACGCACCGTCAGCACGGCGGTAAGACCGGCGAGCGCATCGTCTTTCTCGATCTTGTCGTTGCCAACCTTAAACTTTCGAGCGTTGTCGGCAAGATGCTTGCGGAATGTTTTGAGAAGTCCTTGTTCAAACCCCGTGGAGTGGGTTCCGCCTTTGGGCGTGGCAATAATATTGACGAAGCTGCGGATTGTCGTCTCGTAGCCAATGCCCCAGCGCAGAGCAATATCAACCTCGCACTCACGGTCAACTTCGGTGAGCTTAGAGCGCCCATCCGAGCCTAGAACGGGTACGGTTTCCGTAAAAGAGCCTCTGCCGCTAAAACGCCAAATATCGGTCACGGCAGAGTCATGGGCCAGGAATTCAACAAATTCGCTAATGCCGCCGTCATGCTGAAAGACCTCTTCGTAAGGGCCGAACTCCCCCGGAGTTCCAGGGATGCGCCGCTCGTCTCGAATAGCAATGCGCAGCCCGGGAATAAGGAATGAAGTTTGGCGGGCACGTGCCACCAAATCCTCGTAGCTAAAACGCGCATCCGGGGTAAAAATCTGCGGATCAGCCCAATACCGTACTCTGGTTCCAGTTACACCACGCTTGGCGCGCCCCACGATCTGAAGCGCAGGATGTTTCTCATCTGCAGGAGTAAAAGAGTCTTCAGGCTTAGGAGTGCGCCCGGAATCGAACACGCCCGGTAGCCCATGTCGAAAGGACATTTGATAGGTTTTTGACCCGCGATCTACCTGAACGTCAAGACGTGATGAAAGCGCGTTCACCACCGAGGCGCCCACACCGTGCAGACCGCCCGATGCCGTGTACGATCCGCCGCCAAATTTGCCGCCAGCATGGAGTTTCGTGAAAACCACCTCTAGCCCGGAAAGCCCGGTTCGAGGCTCAACATCGGTAGGGATACCACGACCGTCGTCCTGTACTTCAACAGAACCGTCTCGGTAGAGAATGATCTGAATTGACTGTCCGTAACCGGCAAGAGCCTCATCAACAGAGTTATCAATAATCTCCCAGAGGCAGTGCATAAGACCGCGGGAATCGGTCGAACCAATATACATGCCCGGGCGCTTACGCACCGCTTCAAGACCTTCGAGAACCGAGAGGTGTCGGGCAGTATAGTTCGAAGCAGCCAAGATGTTCCCTTTCGAAATGGTTTTCTTCGTAAGTCTATTCTATCGTGCACCGCAGGTAACTTGTGTTCACTCTCGTCACGGACATTTCATGTGTAGTCCATCCTGGACGCTGAGAGCGAAAGGGTCAGGGCGAAGGTATGGCACCGAGGGTATGTGTGGTTGGATAGAGTTACGACAATTCTAGGAACCTATGAGAACTTCAGTAAGGGAGATTTTCAGTGAATGCTCATGCAACTCTCGAATCTGTTGATTCGCGTACGTTGAATTCCCACGACCGTTGCGATGTGTGTGGTTCTCAGGCATATATTCGTGCGGTCTTGCCTTCCGGGAGTGAACTGTTCTTCTGCGGTCACCACGGACGTGCCCACGAAGAAAAGCTCAAAGGGCTTGAAGGCATCTTGTTGTGGGACGATCAGACGTCACGACTTTAGGGCGAGATTCCCGAGGGTGTGACATCCGCCAGTAAATTACCAAGGGTACGACTTCCTCTTGACGGAGGAAGTCGTACCCTTGAAGTTTCTAATGCGTTTCGCCGGTCGCCCGCGCCGAGCTTTCATGCCTATTAGTCACCATAATATTGGACGAGAAATAGAACTCTTCCGGCAGTTCGTTAGTCACAGGACCGTGCGGAAATTCGCTAATCTTAGGCACAAAATACCAGTCCATCAGCTCGGCGCTTGTCTGTTTCAGGATCTTACGCACACGCATGGCGCGCGCTACTTGACGGCGAAGTCGTGGGGTATCTTTCTGCGTCGAGGTAAAAATCCACGGTTTCTCGTATCCTTCAGCGACGGTACCGAAGGTAATCTGCAAGAACCCATCGTCGGTCGTGGAATAAAGAAGATCATTGGGCATAATATCGGTGAACGCGAGCATCCAGCTATGTCGGCGCTCATAGCATTCACGGGTTGTCTGCAAAGCCGCGATAAGGCGGTGGTCAATCAAGAGCTCTACCCGACGTTCCGTGATGTCCCCCAGCTTGGCGTAGTTCCCAAAAGCGCGGTTTGCGCCGGAACGACGCGGCCATTTGGTGACGGCTCCATGAGGAACTTCTCCCGCAAAGGTGAACGGACCGCGAATAGTACCGGCCAAACGTAACCGTTCAAAGGGTGCTGTAGGCAGAAAAGTGTAAAGCAACCTATCGGCGCTTACCGATTTGCCCCAGCGTGCAACTTCAAAAATAGTTGGTTCCGGTCCTACAGGGTACATACGGGGCATAGGCCGCCCATATTCGTCAAAACCCTCACGGGATTTTCCATCCGGCAGATAACCTTCCAGAGTTGCTCCCACCGGTCGAGTCCATGATCCTGAATAGGGTTTGACGATGCGCGGGTTCTGCACCGGAAGAATGCTGGTGCGTCCACCGAAGTAGGCGGGCATCCTTTCCAGATTGCGCCACGCGTATTTTGCGGCAACTGCTTCGCGCCACCAAAGGGGCCGTTTACCGGGGGTCTGCCCGCCCAAACAGTGCATCAAGACCCAGAACCCTACCCAGAGGAAACATAAAGTTGCGCCGCTCAGAGTTACGATGCTTCCAACCAGTGCTGCGGTACCTGTCGCCCAGATATTGATGCCCACCCATGCTGTTAAGAGCCCCCAGCATCCCATGGCATAGGGCCCGAGAGTTATCACTGGATCAACTACTTTAACAGCGGCGATAACACGCCGATTGAGCCCGCGCCAGATATAAGAGTATGCCCACAGCGCGGGAATCAGCAGAATAATCATTACAGCAAAGAGAACAATCATCAGAGCCTCAAAGCATATCTGTTGCCGTATATATTACTTACCATTGTGCCTTGTACCAGAATCGTTTTATACGATCTTCACGGTCGAAGCTGAGAAAGAGATAACCGCAACGTTCTTTCTTTAGAAGATGTCGTACATACCCGATTGATGTGCTAAAACACTCCGATCATGTGTCTTTATGAAAGAACCTCATAGGACGCATGATTATTTATGCTCAAGAGCTTGCTGCAGATGCGGAACTAATGCTTCAAAGGCACGAGCTCGGTGACTTATTGAATTTTTGATCTCTGCCGGAATCTGGGCACACGACTGGTCCGCATAGGCTCCATCATAAAGCGCGTTGTCACCATTAAGCTCCACCGGCATCATAATAGGATCATACCCAAACCCGCCGTTCCCCTGCGGTGCGTGCAAAAGCGTTCCAGGAAGCTCGCCGTACTCGACTGCTTCATACCCACCGAGCGCTGAAGGAACAGCGAGGGAGGCGGCACAGCAGAATTTAGCGGCACGGTGTTCATCGCTGATATCACAAAGTTGTTTCAACAGCAGGGTGAGATTCGCGGTATCGTCCCCATGCTCCCCCGCCCAGCGCGCCGAAAAAATGCCGGGAGCGCCGTGAAGAACCTCAACGGAAAGACCCGAATCATCGGCAATAGCGATACACCCTGTAGATTCTGCCACGGCACGTGCCTTGAGCAATGAATTCTCGGCAAATGTTACCCCGGTCTCTGGAACATCGGGGGCA
>ERZ773046.1250-NODE-1250-length-14885-cov-3.659137_pt1 | contig 14885 bp, 16 predicted proteins | sample MGYA00580634_ERZ773046 | MGnify/ENA primary metagenome ERZ773046 (study PRJEB29015, sample SAMEA2738127) | human oral metagenome | biome: human oral; feature: human-associated habitat; material: saliva | place: China | collected 2159 ... | reverse complement strand
CCAAAGCTGACACATGCTCTTTTAGCTTCTAAAAGATGCCTGATTGGCTTGCAACAGGTGCCCTTTTAGCGTGTTACCAACGCCCTTTTGAAGTCCAATCAGGCACCTTTTAAAAACGACTTGACAACCTGTTGATTTACTGTTGGTTACAAACTTTCTTTTTTGTTTGTGTCTTTTATATTTGCAGAAGATTTGTTTGAAATTATGTAATAACTTTTCAAAACCTTATCTGCATTTCCAGCATATTAAATTTAAAAGATTTTTGTATTGGAGGATGATGATGGAATAGCCAGTTGACAGTCTTGGCTATGTTTTTGTTGAATGAATAGTTTCGGTTCTTCCGTTAAAGCTATACGAAAAGCATCCACGCATTTAACGGAAGAATCTGAAAGTGTGCCCTGTTGAACCGTCCATTCGATGGGATTGCCTTGACGTAATCAGAGTCGGAGTCGCTCGACTGTTGCAGTCTATACCGCCCTGTCTCTCTGTCTTTCAGGAGAGAAGCAGGGCGGGTTTCTTGCGGTTGCCTTATGTGGCGAAAGGGCTATATCGTTGCCCAATCGCCAGATCGGGCGTCGTGCCAAGTGTTTTTCTTTCTTTTACTGATTTGGAGAATCGGCCAGCACTTTCCGTGCGCTTCCATCACTCATCTTGATGATATTCAGGCCGCGTGTCCTGTGCTGTAGCTTTCTGCCATCGATGCTGTATATGCCCGTTTCTACAACGTCGGTTGCCCTCTTGGTGACATTCTTGACAGATGTCGGTGTCAGATCGCCTACAATGCTGTCAAACAGACTTGACCCGAAGATGTCGTCTTGTTCGTATTTTCTTTCCGCTCCTCCCACAACGTGCAAGGTCACACTGTTGTCGAAGGTGTTGAAAGCACCGGCTGCACAGGTAGGCGGTTCAGGGGCATAGATAGAAACGTCCGTGAGGGAAGTGTTGTAAACGGCAAAGATGTCATTACCTATATACGTCAGCGTGCTTGGCAAAGTGACGCTCTCCAGGCTGCCGCAGGCTCCGAAGGTGGCATCCTCCAGCCGGGTGATGCCCTCCGGAAGGGTGATCCGGCTTAGGTCTGTATAGTAGAAACAGCTGCTTCCGATGCTCCTGATCGTTTTGGGAAGTTCTATTTCCTCCAGTCCACTGAAGAGGAACGCATCTTTTCCGATGGTTTCAGTACCTTCGTTGACCGTTACCCTGGCCAGATTCTTCTCGCGTTTTTCTTTGCCTTTCATCCCGGCATGGGCATTCTGACCGCCCGCCTGGGCAAAGGCACCGTCGGCAATCTGTCTGACCGTAGCCGGAGTGGTATAGCTTTTTCCGTCCTTGGAAGCCGGATAGGTCCACAAGACTGACCTGTCTTTGCTGAAGAGTACGCCGTCAACAGCTGTGAAAGAAGGATTTTCCGATGCCACTTCAATCTTTTGCAGCGCATAAGTCATACTAAATACTTCACTGCCGATATGGGTGACAGAAGCAGGAATACGGACAGCCGTGACCTTCTTCAACGGAGAGAAGGCCTCATCACCGATGCTCTCCATGTCCTGCGGGACTTCCACGATGCCCTCGGACATATTGAAACATTGCAGTACCTTATGTCTGCTGACATCGCAAAGCATGTACCCAATCATCTTGAAGACGGTGTTGGCAGGGTCGACCTTCACTTCCGTATAGTCTTTGCTGCCTGCAAAAGCCGCATCTCCGATATACTTTACAGAGGCCGGTATCGTCAGGGTCTTACTGTGAGTACTGTAGAAGGCACGCTTCCCGATGCTCTCCAGGCCATTGTTCAACACTACCGAAATCAGGTCGCAGTTCTGGAAGGCATTGTCAGAAATGGTCCTGAGCGTCTTCGGGAAGTAAATATACATAAAATAAGTCAGGTTCTGGAAGCAGCCTTCGGGTATGCTTTCCAACTCCGCATCATGCAAATTCGCCGAATGCAGGTCCGTCAGCGAACCTCCTTTCGCAAGTCTGGCCAGGAACTTCAGGTCAGCATCATTCATCGGTCCGGTGACTTTGATGCCCTGTACATGTACGTCACCATAGAGTTCCATCACGGTCTGTTCCAGCGTGCCGGCCTTGGTCAGCTGTACAACACGCTGATTGAAATAGGCATCAGTGGGAACCTTGTAATCGTCCTGTGCAAAGACAAACGTCGTACTGAACAAGACGAAGAGGGTAAGTAGGATCTTTTTCATACGCAATTGATATTTAAAAAATGAATTCATTACAGGAGGCAATGCGTTGCCGCCTGCCTCAGAGTGTTACGCCCATTGAAATTTCAAGATTGTGGCCATGCTGGTGGTTGTCGTACCACCTGCGCCCCAGCTGCATCTGCATGAAAGCGGAAGTCAGAGACCTGACAAGTCTGAAATCATAGCGGATGTGAAGCCCTGCGTCCCAATAGCTTGCCTGCTGCATGAATGCGTTGTTGCGGAACATCCCGACGGGCTTGTCGAACACCTGGGGTTCAGTGAAGACAAAATGATGGTGGACCTGCCTGCCCACATGAGACAGGAAGCCTACCGACAGCAGGCCTCTTGAGAACATCCTCGACAGATCCAGTTTCAAGGAAGGTACGAGAAAGGCTGTTTTCAGTTGTCGTGCAGGAGTCTGGTACTGCGTATTGTCTACGTCATAAGCCAGTCTCGGCAGCATGACGAGCCAAATGGCAGGTGTGAGTTTATATAACGCCGAGAGCGACAACTGCATGCCCTGATGCTGGTAAATGAAAGGTCTGGAGCTTGCTATCTCCTTGTAATTTGTCAGTCCGCTGTCATAATAGCGTTCCTGCCCCTCTCTTTTCGTTGTCTCGGCGGAGAATGTTGCCTTGCAGTCCCACTGCCTCCATTGCCCTGTCCAGCTTAGTTCACCTCTCCACTTCGTCTGGAAAACATCACAGATCGGAATGTCACGTTCGGAGGAAAGCCGTTTCTGGATGTTCTCATACTCGAGATCCGTTGAAGCCTGCAGCCCGAGCCCGTCCTTCGTATGTGTAGACAGCCCCGCTGAGTAATTTCCACCTTCATACTTCACGCCGTTCTGCAATCCTTTGAAACGGAAATACTGCATGCCCAGACCGGTGAGATGATACAGGACACGGTTGCCCTGCGGGTTCATAAACTGTACGTCACTCTGCTGTGTGTACTTCCCGATGCCGGCATACAGCCCTACGACACGCCGTGCGGAGACGGCATAGCCTCCTCCAAAATGCAGCTGTACGTCAAGTGTCGTGTTCTTGGGACGTGGGTCACGGTCGCGGTACTCTATTGTAGAGCGGTAACTCATCTCAGCTCCTATGGAGAGTCTGTTCATCTGGTGTGCATACCCACCCCTGAACAAATAGTACTCGCGCCGCATTGATACAGTGGCAGTATCGGCAATGACGTAAGGGAACACACGCTGGTAATCGCTGTTCAGATTCCATGATATACCCTGCCTGCTGCCGTTCTCATAGACGGCTTCCCCCCATGCCACAGACTTCTTGCTGATTCTTAAGTGCGACTGTGCTCTGAAGAACATCAGCTCCGCACCGGTCCCCTGCTGTGCATCGACCGCAAGAGACGCTCCGTCATGGCGGTAGCCGGCCTGTACCTGCGAAAGGCTGGGAGTAAATTCATTCAGATTGGAGACTACGTCTGATGGGTTCAAGTAGCTCAAAGAAGGCAGCCGGAGGGTAGTCTCCCGTACGGCTTCCAATGAATGTGAATGCGAAGACAGGGACGGCTGTATGTGCTTTTGTGCGGCTCCGCAGAGAGGGGAGACGCACAGAAGCACAAAGAGGGAATACCGGCACGGCCTATTTGAAGACATACCATGGATCAGCCTTAACCGTCTCGAAGTCATTTTGAGAGTCGTTAGTGTCAATCAGCTTATGTTTCCTGGCATCGTATTTCCTGCGCACCGACTTGCCATAACGATGCTGGTCATGGTCGACTGTGGAGAACCAGGCATAGCCGTTGTCCAGTGTCGGACTGATTACATTCCATTTCTTCTTGTCTTTGATGGCCAGTACTACGGCATCTACAATCCATGTGTTGGGGACTTTAACAGCATGGAATTTCATGTCCTTGACCGTCGTCCCGTACACGAAACGGTAAGAATAATCGTATTGGTAGTCTTTTCCGGTCGTAAAGGTATGGTTGTCCACTCCCAGGAAACCCATGACATAGGAATAAAAACCACGGTCGTGCGGGCCCCATATCGTGCGTGAATAGGTATAGAGACGCTCCATGTTGGGGACATCGGGGTTGTCAATGTCAGTGACCCTCGGGTTTGTCGACTCGTCATACCATTCGAAGTTGGCCTTTGAAAGATTGAAAGAGTTGGGATTCCTACCGGCTGTGGTATGGTCAATGGCATTGTCGCAGATAATGAGCGAAGCACCGGGCTGGACAGGATATTTCTTGTCTACACCGTGCATTCCCGGGATTTTGGTAATGTACTGTACAGGTGTTTCCTTGTCCAGAACATAAGGCTTATAGTCCTGGTGTATCATCTGCTGGAAGGCACTCTCCGCAATGAACAGCCCGTCGGCATAGAGCACCTCATCCGAATTATTGGTAATTCTGAAGTACTGGTCACCGGTATATGGATCGCCACTGGGGCGGAGTGTGCGGGCGGCAAAGATTTCGGCAATCACGAAGCCATTACCCATATTGGGGAAGAACAGGTCGATGGCGAAACGAGGCAGCGTAGAAGCGGTGCTTTTCACCAAGGACTGGTTCATCAGATTGCCACGGACAATGCTTTTGGTCTTCAGCTTGCTGTGATGAACGGCATTAGCCTCAAGCTCTACATTGTAAAGCCCTTCGGCGATATTGAGCGTATCAATACTGATGGACGACTGCAGTTTCCCCTCCGCATCAAGGCATTTGATGGACGGAACGGTAAAGGTGCTGTCCCTTCCTGTTGACACATTATGTACCTTTACCTTGATGGAGACAAGGGAATCGACACCGCTGAATGCCTGGGACAGGCTGATGTCAAGTCCGAACTTGGCATAGTTCACGGCAGAACCGCCAGGAGAAACATCATCATTGGTGCAGGAGTTGAAAAGAACTGACACCAGTATGATGGCAAAGAAAGTTTTGATTAACGTTTTCATATCTGTCTGTTTATAATTAGGTTTATATCTTCAGTCCCATTTCCATTCCAAAATAAGGCGAGAACGTACGGCGTACAGTAAACCCGTTCACCTCATAATCAGGGACAATGTAAAGTACCCTGTCGGCGAAGAAAGACAAGGAAAGATGCTTGCCGAACCTTTTTGTCGCCTTGAAATTGACCAGCATATAGCTGCGTTCCCTATTGCTCATGTCCTGTCCTGCCGTACCGCTCAGTACAAGCCAGCGCAGGTAAGGGTCGTTCTTGTCGGCTTCGGTATAAGGATGTACCGTACCTGTGATGTCCATATAGCCCATGGGGACACTTGAGGTTGGCGGGCGTTTCGTGCTGCTCATCCAGAAACATTCAGACGTTGCCGACAGAATCAGTCCCAGTCTGTCGATATACGAGTCAAAGATAAAATTAGATGTAAAGATCTGTTTGTCATATCTATCCGTATTCAGATAGTATCCGGCATATCTGTCGGCAACAGCCACACCGCCGACAACCACATTGGGTGCGGATCTGAACAGCGGAATGCTGTTCTCGTATACGGTCCTGAACCATGCTCCGTTCACGGTTATGCGGGTCTGGATGACAGGTATGCGCGGTGAGGAATACTGAAACTCTATGCCCCGCTTCTTTATCCTTGATCCGTTTTCGGTCGTTCCGTAACCATCTAAGATGGTATCGGTAACAGATGGCAGGGCATCCAAGGCCGGCGGCCCGGTGAGTTTTGACGGGTCGATAGCCGACGTAGCGTATTTCCTGTAAGTAAACGGACGTATTGTCGTGGTGCTTCTGAAGCCGTCCTTCATGTCTTCCTGGAAACAGGTAAGGTTGAAATGATGCGCGCCTCTGTCTACTCCCATGCGTATTTCCCATTTCCTGTTGCGTGCCGGCTGCAGGTCGGGATTGACGGGATTCAGCTTGTACGTGCGGATATGGATACGTTTGTATTCGGGGCGGATGTCCCAGTAGTTCAGTTCCGTAATGTCCTTATAGATATAGTCAGGGTACAGGTCAAGGATTGTCGGCATCTTCGTCATCATTCCGAAGCCGCCGGAGACATAGCACCTGAAGCCTGCAAACTGCGGAAAGTCCCATTGGGCATTGATACGTGTGTCGGTGAAGATTCTGCCGTGTATGGCGTAATAGCCCGGGATGTTGAGCAGCTGGGTTGTACGGATGCCGCCCATCAGCGTCAACCGGTGTCTGCCGACAGGCATGGTCGCATTGTCTTCCGCATAGAAAGACAGGATATCCGTTGCCGGGATTTCCTTGTACGATCGGGGGCGGCGGGCCGTTGAAGCATGCAGGGGTCTTGTGATGTCGAATATCTGTCCTCTCCCATAGTTTTTGTTGAGCTGGAATTCTGCACCTGCCGTTATACGGTGGCGCATGGATGCAGTCCGTGCCGCCCATTCCGTCTCACCTCTGACAGTACTGTAGAACGGAATGCCTTCTACACGGTAGTCGCACACATACTGGAACGGCAGGAACAGTCCGTCGTACTCACCGCTCTCATAAGCCAGCGGGACGGCATAGTCCCGTTGCAAGGCGACGGCCTCGGTCTGGTGTATTCGGTCGACGGCAATACTGGCGGCATAGGTCAGCAATGCACTTCTGAATCCGGTCTGCTCCATTCTCCTGAACATGAGCTGCTGGTTCAGTCCCATCTTGAGGTACGAGGACCGGTAACGGTCGTCTTTATGTATCTGGATCTCCGGATCCGTCTTTACATTGTCTATGTTCAGGGCATAGTCCGTAGCTCCGTTCCATTCAAGAACATAATGCCTGCCCAAATTCCACTTGCGCTGCAGGCGGGCTGAGAAGGTGAGGCGGCGATAGGTCTCGAACCTGTTCCTCGGTTCTTTGCGGGCTTCGAGCAGACCGCCGTCAACATTCAGGTTCCACTTCTCAGACAACAGGAAACCTTTTCCCAGCGACACCAGTTTTCCGTATTCGTCGGCCTTAAGGCGGAGCTGCAAGGGCGATTGTGTATGCTTTCTCGTGATGCTGATCAGTCCGCTCGTCAGTTCTCCGTATTTTACGGACGGTATGCCGCGGATGATTTCCACTTTCTCGATGTTGTCAGTAGGTATTTCCCGCATATCCACACCGTAGCTCGTGTGGTTTCTGCTGTTATCGGCATCCCCCTGGAATGTACCCGCAATGTACTGCATATTGGCATCCGTGCCGATGGCCTGTCCGTCTATCACGAACTTCGTACCCAACGAGGAGGTGGCATACTGTGAGCTTGGAGAACCCGCCTCGCGCAACGTAATGACATTGGCACTGCCCAGCGAAGGTGGCTTCGTCATTCCACCGGGCAGCAGTGCCAGCAGATCGGCAAACGAGGAAGGCTGCAGATGTTCCATGGCTGTCTGTCCGATGATGGTGGCGCTTGTCATCCCTTTCTGTTCGGATGCCGTCACCACTACTTCTTTCATTGATTGCCTCTTCGCGGACATATAAATCCGTATGGGGCCGGATGCCTTGATCTGTATGGTGGTGTCAGCAGGCTGGTAACCGACAGCTGTAACATGAAGATGCAGGACATCTGCGGGAAGGTTTTTCATGACAAAATGGCCGGCTGAGTCTGATACCGTTCCCCCCAGCAGTTTCTTCTGCCGGTACGCACGTATTGTCGCACCGGCCACCTCCTGTGTGTCATCGGAGGCGGTGACCGTCCCATGTAGGAGAAATGCAGGAAGGGAACCGTCTTGCTGTGCCTTGACAGCTTCAGCTATCAACAGCAACACGACAATAATGTAGGTAGACTTAGCCATTAGAATTGATTTGGTGGCAAAGTTAAGAAGATGAGACACTCCTGTCAATACCTAAAAGACATGATTTTATACAATTATGATGGGCGAATCTCCTGTCTTTGCTTCACGAATGGTGGGAGAGGTACACGTTCAGAACCCTATAAAATGAAAGAAGTCGGTGTCAACAGCGTTTCAAAGGTGGAAGTCCCTTGACATAATCTATGATTGCCGACCGATAAAGCTTAAATGGTAGTTTCTGAAAATTGCCTTTGCTGAATTTAATCAAAAAGTGAAAGGTCGTTGACAATACTCCTATTAGGGACAGGGCAGCGTGGATTTTTAGAGTATGCCCGATGATATTTTGTTCTGTACGGAGGCTCTTTCCTTCTCCTCAGAACAGACAATTCTGTGTTGTCTGGGGGATGGCCGGTCTCCTGAACAAATAAGTTTTGTCAGTTTTTTAGCGATGAGTGGTTTTCGCTCAGTTGGCATGTTGTTAAGGTGTTGAGGAGGCACACGGCTGGAATTAAAGCTTCTTAAGAGGCACCGCCTTTCATCAATGTTTGCTCGTTTAATGTGTAATGACATTCCGGATAATTGCAGCATCCCCAGAATGCTCCGTATTTTCCTTGTCTGTGAACAAGGGTTCCTCCGCAACGAGGACAGATGCCCTGCATGATTATAGCTTTTCGCTCTCTGATACCATCTTTTATCTGGTTAACATGATTCGATGCAGTCTCGCTTGTTTCAAAGCTCGAATAAGATAACTTGTTGATTATAGTGGTCAGGATTTCTTCTGTAAGAACTATTTTCCGATAAGCCTTTATGGTGCTTAACAACTGACGGGCATAAATAACATAGTGGTTCGGATAATGTCCTTTTATAGTTGCTCTCCCAGTGAAAACAACTATCGGCACAAAATATAGCATGGGAAAGCCGAACAAGGATTGCAGAGCTTTCACATGGCTGTAATTCTGTAATAGGGGATTGTAGAATCTATATTTTGTTCCGTATTTGTTCTTCGTCCAATATTGGGCATTCTCACTGCCGTAAATCCAACCGCTATAATTTTTTGTCTCTATTACAAATATCCCATAAGGCGACAAGATGACATGATCGATCTGGGTGCTCTTTCCGTTTTCCTCAATATAGATATTATTGAATACGGTGTATTCGTCAGGTAGAAATTTGAGGATTATTGATACGGCTTTCTCTCCAATCCACCCTCTGACTTTTGCTTGGATTAAACGTAAGACAAGGCGGACAGCAAGTATCACGACAATCGCAGTAATCAATAAAAATAATAGAGTTTTCATTTACGATGTTTGTTTTCAATCATATCCCTTCAGTTCTCCCAGATTCGTTGTAATTCCATCGAACAGCTTATACATCAGCTCGGGTTCTTCTTTCTGCGGAATGTATGGGGGATGACACGTCTGTCCCTGCCCGCAAACCATCCGGCTTCTGTGTGTGGAAAGGCCGCATGGAAGGAGGATCGAACAGGTTATCGCAGGAGACCCATTGCTGTACTGTCGTTCCTGAACTGACTTTCGGCCATGGAGTGATCGGGGATGTTCCCGGTATTCTGCGGGTGTCCAGTCCATATAATTACGGTCAATGTTGCTCCATTTGAAAGTAGCGCCTTCTGCTGGTGGATTGCGGAAATCATAGACTTCATGACCTGCTGCACGGAGTGCTTTTGCCCCTTCGGGAAAAACTCGTTGCGCCGGCTGCTTGCTAAACAGATCTTTGCCATAATGGTGTTTTGTCTGTGAGGTGTCAGGGTGTACAAGAGAACGGCGAGAATCCCTGTCCCTGTATTGTCGTCAACATGCAATCAGGAAACATACTGTCGGACCGGTTCCCGTCGTCCCTTCAATCTTCCACCTCCGGCTCGGCTGCCATGCACAGTCCCGTCTCTTCTTCGGGAGATTGGTAAGTCACCGTGCGGTCCTTCAGGTAGATGCGGTTGAGCGTATAAGCCAGGGAGGAAAGAGTCCGTTCACGCTTGTTCTTCTTCAGTTCACATTCCCACACCGTGATGCAATGCCAGCCCATGCGGGCAAGCTGTTGTTGTTCTCGTCTGTCACGTTCCTTGTTGCGTGCCACCTTCTTTATCCAGAAGTCGGTGTGGGTCTTGGGGACGACATAGTAACGGCATCCTTCGTGTCCATGCCAGAAACAGCCGTTCACGAAAATGCAAGTCCTGTACTTGCGCAGTACGATGTCCGGATGTCCCGGCAGCCGCGGACTGTTCACCCTGTAACGGAATCCGCACCGCCACAGATATTTCCTGACAATCATCTCCGGCTTGGTGTCCCTGCCTTTGATGGCCGCCATGTTGTCGTGCCGCTGTTGCCTTGAGAGCGTGTCCATAACCGTGCCTCTTACGCTATTACGGTTCAAAGGTAAGCATTAATTTGCAGAAGGGCAAGACCTGCCAGCTTTTTTACGGACTTGGCATCTGCTGGCCAAAGAATTGGCGGCCGACTGTCAAAAGATTGTCAAACGCCCGTGCTGTTTTCTCTAAGAGGCTGTTTCTCGCCCATGGGGCATGCAGCTGCTTTCGCAATGGCACGGACACTTGGCAGACAAAGAGCCATACTTAACCCGTTGGCGGAATTAAATTAAGTTTCCAAATGTGCTAAAAAGTTGCACATATCTTTGATTTTTAGCAACTTAGTGGAGTATAAATCATTAAGTTCAAACCGACAGATGCACGACCTTTACACAAAATTCATCAAAATCATCGGTTCTTCCGCTTTTCGGGTTGATAAGTTGCGGAAGGTCTTTGTATCGGAGGATGATAATAAAACTTTAGTAACAGACGGTCATGAGCGAAAGGACATCCTTTTAGTGACTCATGATGTACCGGTAGACTGGATAGCCGAATATCGGGGTCAGCAACGTCATGCAGACGAGGTAAAGTAATTTAATGACGAGACCATGCCCTCTGCATAAAATCGGCATGAGAACGAGTGCTATAATAAAAGATATGCCTTGTATCAGTTCCATAAATCTAATGTTTATTTTAATGCAAATATAATTTTTTATTAGGAACAACGCAAGGTTCATCCTCGAAAATCTCCACCTCTATTGCCTTGAACAGTTCGAGGACAACTTCCGGTACCATAGTATTGTCGAGGGCTTTTATCGTTTCCTGTCACCATCTTGTAAAAGGAATGTTCTGTGTGGTAATGTTGGGACTAACAAATGTCAATGTCTTATATTGCTAAAGTTTTCCACTTTTGCTATTCAGCTCCATTTCCACTTGCAAAGTTATTTAAACACTTTATCAGCAGGGTATTTCACATAGTATCAATGTATGTTGACGGCCGGTTCGCAGTCATTTTCCATAGGGGCTGGAGACCGTAACCTGGCAAGGGACATCATTTTCTCGGTTCTTCCGTTTTTCAGGTTGATAAGTGACCAATCTCCAGAATATCAGTACTACTCAATCTTACTTTCATTGCTTTGCTTTCTTTTGTTTGGGGTTCATACAATCGTTTTGTTACCCCGTCAATCATTTGTTCTGGCATAGACAAAAGCAGCTCTTGCATCATTTCACGCTCTTTCCTCAACATCTTTAATGAATTGTTTCAAACTGTAAGATTCTCGAAATGGTATTTGCATTTTGACACGCCCTCATGTTTCTGTTTAATGAATAGTTTCGGTTCTTTCGTCAGGCTATACGAAAAGCGTCTGCGCATTTAACGGAAGAACCGGACCTCTGGCATAGAGGAAAACCATGAGGGGACTATCCGGAGCAGGGACGACCCTCTCCCGTCTGTCTGCAAACGGTCTGTTTTACGGACAGGCGGGGGACAGCTGTCCCTGCTGTTTATCTGTCATGGGCATTTGGGGAATGCCGTCGTTCTTTACCTTGTTGCCAGAGCCGCCGGCTGTTCATCTCTCTGTCGGCTTCGCGGTCCTTGCTCCTTGTGGTCATGCTGTTCGTCCGTCTGTCGGACTTGTCTTCATCTGTCAGCCGGTCCGGCAGCCGTCCTTCTCAACCCTTCTTCTTCCTGAACAGGCTGAATCCGTTCTTTCCGAGGAAGTTCCCTGACCGCCTGCCTCCGAAGGTCCGGTACAGTTTCCAGCCTAAGATCAGTCCGTCCAGGATGCCGGCACCCGTGCTGACGGCGCCGGAGAAGCGTTGCGTGGGGGTGTTCTTGGCTTTCGGCTTGTGTACAAGCTCGTTCCAGAGTCCGGCAATCCTGTTGCCGTCCTTGATGATGTCCGTACGTAGCTGTGCCTTGCGCAGCCGGATGTCGTTCAGTGTACGGTATTCGGAGTCAGGGTGTGTATTCTGGTTGGTCATAAGCCTATTTTGACATGAAGAGACTCCCCAGGAACCTTACCAGAGGGCGTTCGACCAGTCTGTGCCGCAGTGTGACAAAGACAATGAGCATCAGCAGATAAAAGCCGCCGACAAGGAGAAAGCCCCCGATGAACGATCCCACCAGCGGCTGCAGGGCGTATGCAGCGGCGAAGGAGAGATAGATGAGCGAGATGAAAAGAATGATGCAGAAGACCGCCGCTACGGTCAGTACCGTCAGCAGCCGGACCACTTTCTCTATTACATCGAGCTTCACGTACTCCGACTGAAGCCCGATGTAATGTTTCAGCACTTCTATGAGCTGTGCTATTGTCTCTACGTTTCTGTCGTTGGAGAACATCTCTGCGTGTTAGAGGGCTTCAGCAGCCGCATCCTTGATGTCTTCGACGAAATCGTCAGCTTCCTTGCGGCTGAGCTTGATGTCGTGCTTCTTGCAGAAGTCGTCTACTGCGTCAGCAATCTTTGTACGTGTGTCGGTTCCCTTTTCCGGAGCCAGCAGAAGTCCTAAAGCCGCGCCTGTGATGCTGCCACAGAGAAACGCGCCGATGTAACCTAATGTCTTCATAATCTCTTGTTGTTTTTATTGTGAGTAATGTTTGTTCCTATTCAATCGCAAATATAGACAAACTTTCTTATACCGGCAATACAGACCGGCCTATTTTGTGTTAAAAAACTTGCAAATTCTTTATTTAACAAACTTTAGACACGTTGTTTCCTCTCTTTTGCTTCTTATTTCGTAACTTCGCACGATAAAAGTAGAATAATATAAAGTATAACCAATAAACAACTAAGGGATTATGAAGAAATTTATGGTTTTGGGTGCAGCTCTGTGTGTGGCAATGGGGTTCACCGGCTGTAAGTCCAGCGAGAGTGCATACAAGAAGGCTTACGAGAAAGCAAAGGCACAGGAGCAGACATCTGCTGACAACGATGACAGCACGTCGCAGCAGGAGGCCCCTGTCGTAGCTCCTGTCGAGACACAGACGCAGCCTGTCACCCAGACACCCGTTGTCGACAACTACGACAATGAGCCTGTCCGCCGCGAGAATGTGTCCGTTGTCAACGGCGTAGGGCTGAAGTCATACAGCGTTGTCGTCGGCTCGTTCAGCATAAAGTCCAATGCGGAGGGGCTGCAGCAGCGGCTTAGAAACGCAGGCTATGAAGCACAGGTGGCTTACAATGCCGGTAACAATATGTACCGTGTGGTAGCTTCCACTTACGACAGCAAGGCTTCTGCCGTGCAGAGCAGGAACCAGCTGCGTGCCACTTATGCTGATGCCTGGCTGCTCTCCAAGTAAATGGGCAGGATCCTGGCAATAGACTACGGAAAGAAACGTACAGGACTGGCAGTCACCGACCCCTTGCGCATCATTGCCAACGGGTTGGCGACTGTTGCCACGTCCGGACTTTTCGACTTCCTTACACAGTATATCGAGACGGAAACGGTTGAGCAGCTTGTCATCGGCAGACCTGTCCAGCCGGACGGCCGGCCGAGCGAAAACCTCGGTCGTGTCGAGCAGTTCGTCAATCGCTGGCGCAAGGCTCATCCTGAGTTGCCTGTTGATTACTATGACGAGCGGTTTACATCGGTCATTGCCCATCAGGCGATGATTGCCGGCGGTGTGAAGAAGAAGACACGCCGTGAGAACAAGGGGCTTATCGACGAGATTTCGGCAACAATCATCCTGCAGGACTACATGAAGGCCAGGGGACTTTGACAGTTGCGGCCGGCGCTGATGATCGCTTTTTGCCGCTTGTTGCTGCTTCCTGTCCGGACTCTTGTCATCGTCCTCGTCACGCCTAACAAGAAAAAGAAATTTATGGTATTACCCATTTACACATACGGTCAGCCGGTTTTGCGGAAAGTCGCTGCGGATATTCCCCTCGATTACCCCGACCTCCAGGAGCTGATCCGGAATATGTTTGAAACCAACACCGCCAGCGATGGCGTCGGGTTGGCTGCACCGCAGATCGGGAAGTCTATCCGGGTCGTTGTTATTGATCTGGATGTACTTTCTGATACTTTCCCTGAATACAAGGATTTCCGTCATGCTTTCATCAACGGTCATATCCTTGAACTCGACGACTCGGAGACTGATACGATGGAAGAGGGTTGTCTCTCGCTGCCCGGCATCCACGAATCGGTGACCCGGGCAAGACGCATCCACGTGAAGTATCTTGATGAGAATCTCACAGAGCATGACGAGTGGGTGGACGGCTATCTTGCACGTGTCATCCAGCATGAGTACGACCATATCGAGGGGATACTCTTCATCGATCAGATCGCTACTATCCGCAAGCAACTCATTAAGGGCAAGCTCACAAACCTCGCCAAGGGTAAGGTCTCGGCGCACTATCGTGTCGTGACTGCACCGCAGAAGCGTCGCTAGGATACACTACTCGGCGTAGCTACGTCGTTCATCCTATATAACACTGTAGACACGGCCTCATAACGATATAGTAGATGGTAAAAAGCTCCATGAGGAAGCTTCGGCTCCTGATCCTTGCCCTTACGCTCGGTGCGCCACTGGCGCATGCGCAGATAGATGTCCATCAGGTGCTCTCTATCGGGCGAAACGCTATTTACTTCAACGACTATATCGTCTCTATGGGGTACTTCAACCAAGTGATAGGCCTTCGCCCTTGGATGGCAGAGCCCTATT
>ERZ773046.1247-NODE-1247-length-14905-cov-5.130370_pt1 | contig 14905 bp, 10 predicted proteins | sample MGYA00580634_ERZ773046 | MGnify/ENA primary metagenome ERZ773046 (study PRJEB29015, sample SAMEA2738127) | human oral metagenome | biome: human oral; feature: human-associated habitat; material: saliva | place: China | collected 2159 ... | reverse complement strand
AAAGATGGAGATTACCCTACTATTACTGTATTCTCAGCACCTGGTGGACTCTTACTAGCTAGTTATATGATTGGAGTAACTCAAAAAAGTAACATAATACTAGCAATACTAATACCACTTACAATATTATTGTTTATATTTGTCTTATTTCAATTACCATATCTGCTAAAAAGAAAATTCTACCCTAGCTTTTCTGCTTTTACATTCCCATTAGTGATTTGTGCGATATCATTTCAGAAAACTGGGGTTTATTATCAACTAGCTGAATTTTCTATTCTAAATATTTTAATTCATCTAAGTGAATTGCTGGCAATAATTATTGTAATTTATGTTTGGTATGGATTTATTAAGAATTTATCTTATTCAAATTAAGTTAAAAAAGACACAGTTAAGATCAAACTTAACCGTGTCTTTTAACTTATTATAAAATTTTACCTACTACTCTACTACCTCTTCAAAGTTCTCGATAACATCTTTTAACTCTAATTCTAAGATATAACTAATACCTTTTTCTTGCATTGTTACTCCGTATAAAGTATCCATAGCTTCCATAGTTCCTCGTCTGTGCGTAATAACTAAGAACTGATTATTCTCTGAATAAACTTTTAAGAATTTAGCAAATCTATTAACATTTTCTTCATCTAGTGCCGCTTCTACCTCATCTAGCACTACAAATGGTGGATTTTTAACTTGCAATATTGCAAACAATAAACTTATCGCAGTTAAAGATTTCTCTCCACCTGATAATAATGAAAGATTTTGAAGTTTTTTACCAGGAGGTGAAGCTTCTATTACTATTCCAGTATTTAATATATCATTCGGTGATTCTAATGTCATATCAGCATAACCACCTTTGAACAATTCTTTAAATATTTTATTGAAGTTCTCTGCTACTTGAACAAATGTCGTTAAGAAGCGTTCTTTTACTTCCTTATCAATCTCTGCAATAGTCTCTTCTAGTTTTTCTTTTGCTTCTACAAGGTCGGTAATTTGCTCATTATAGAAGTCGTAACGTTCTTTGATTTCTTCAAATTCAGCAATAGCATTCAAGTTGATATTACCTAAGTCCACTATCTCTTTACGAAGTCTTACTACATCTTGTTTATATGAAGGGACCTCATCTATAATATCGACAGTTAATCTGTTTGATACACTCTCATATGTTACATTATAGTTAATAACAAGGTTCTCTAGATATTCATCGATCTTAACCTCTATCTTCGTCTGTTCTACAGTTAATTTTTCAAACTCTGAAGTTTTTTGACGTAGACTTTCGTTATTTCTTTGTTGAGCAATCGTAATTTCTTTTTCACGTTTAAACAATCCTGTTTTTTCCATATCAAGATCTGATAATAACGTCTTAAGCGTTGTTAATCGTTCGCCGCATTCAGCAATTACTTTAGAGTTATTTTCTAATATCTTTTGCTCATCTTCTTCACTTAATGATTCTGCATCTTTAGACATTTCTAATCTTGTTAATTGCTCATTTATATCTGTTATATCAGCTAATAGTGATTCTATTAACTCTAAACCATATTTAGTTGTTTCTTCTAATTTTGATTTTTCAATCTTAAGCTCAGCAATTTTCTCTAAGAATAATTCCTCTGCACTTTGAGCATTTTGTTTTTTACTGCTTTCTTCTTTGATTTTCTCATCAAGTTTTTGAAGTTCTTTTCTAATTTTCTCAAGGCTTTGAGTTAATTCGACAATATTACTCGAATCATCTTCGTTATCTTTAAATTCTAGTAGTTTTTTCTCATTTAATCCTATATTCGCTTTAATATCTGCAATTTCAGAGTTTTTATGATTTATACTTAATTCTAACTGCTTAAGTTTTAAAATCGCCTCTTCTTTCACAGATTTAGAATTTAGAATTTCATCCATTACTTCTTGTTGTTGACGCTCTAATAAACTCTTCTCATTTACTAATTTCTCAATCTTATCATTTACTTTAACAAGATTTTGTGAAAGTTCATCTAATTCTGCCTTATGTTTAATAGATGAATTATTATTTTTATTAATAGCACCACCAGTAATAGATCCTCCACTATTAATGATTTGCCCATCTAATGTAATAATTCTATTTCTAAAATTAATCTTACGTGCTATTCTATTGGCGTTATCCATATTATCAACGATAAGAACAAGTCCTAATAGGTGGGATATTATATTTTTGTACTCACTATCAACAGTTATTAGATTCTCAGCAATATTGATAAATCCTTCTTCATTTACAACTGTTCTATAAACGTCACCCGCTATAGCTTTTGCTTTAATATTATTTAATGGTAAAAATGTAACTCTACCTTTATTAGTTTTCTTTAAATGATTAATACACTCTTTTGCAACATTCTCATTTTCTACGATAATATTTTGTTGTGCTTGCCCCAAAGCAATATCAATTGCAACAGCATACTCGTTATCAAATTCTACAATATTCGCTACACTATTATGAACACCAGCTAGAGCATCCTTATTTGCAAGAATTTCTTTTACTCCAATATTGTAAAAACTTAAATTATTAATCTGATCTTCTAAGAACTTCTTACGATTTTCAAGGTTACTCTTGAAGTTATATCCTGTGCGAATTTGTTCCTCGATATTTTTCCCATTTGAATTAATTAAAATATTTTTTTCAACTAATATATCAAGTTCTTTTTGAAGGTTAGCTAGCTGTTCATTTAATACTTTTTGCTCTTCGGTAGCTGCTGCAAGCTCTTCTGTTTTTATACCTAAAACTTGTTTTTGTCTTTCTATATTATCTAGGATTTCTTTACTATTTTCATCAGCACTCTCTAGATTTTTCTTAGCAAACTCTATACTATTTTCTAGTTTAGTTTCTTCGTTTATTAAGCTATAGTAAGTATCTTTTAATTCTTCTATTTTTCTTTCGATTAATTCTAATTTACTCTCTTCACCTGATTCTAACGAAGAGATTTCTTTATTAATCTTTTGAATTTTACTTTTAGTTTCAGCGTTTAGATTTTCTCTTTCTGCTAACTTATTCTCAAGGTTTTGTTTTCTTTCCTCAAGATATTTAATATCATCGTTAATTTTTTCGCTTCTAAGTGTTCTATTATTTTTTCTTTCCTCAATAACACTTAATTGTGATTGAAGAGATTCTTTCTTCTGAACTAATTCTAACTCTTCATCATGATATTTCATATAAGTTCTATCTAGAGAAACTAAACTATTTTTAATAGTCTCTAAATCTTTAATAAGTTCTTCTTGTCTACTTTCAAGTCCAAGTTTTTCAGATTCTTTCTCATGTTTAACTTGTAGTAAATCAGCAAGACTTTTTTGATATTCAGCAATGTTATAAACATTTAATAAAATATCTTTTTCTTCAAGTTCTTTAGAATAATCAAGATACTTTTGTGTTTTATTCTTTTGATCTTCTAAGATTTCATAACGACCTGAGATTTCTGAGAAAATATCATTTAATCTCATTAAATTATCATTTGTTTTTTCTAATTTTAGATTAGTTTCTTTTTTCTTATTTTTATACTTTAATACACCTGATGCCTCTTCTATAATTGCTCGGCGATCTACAGGCTTAGATGAAATAATATCTTCTACCTTACCTTGAGTAATAATACTATAACTCTCTTTATTAATACCAAGGTCTAGATACATATCAGTAATATCTTTTAATTTTGCACGTTTATTATCAATGTAATACTCACTATCACCATTTCTATACAAACGTCTTTTAATTTCACAACTATCTTCCCCGTTAGAAAATGTTACTGCTACTTCAGCAAAGTTTTTTCTTTTCGCATCTTCAGTCCCCGAAAAGATAACATCTTTCATGCTACTACCACGTAAATTTTTAGCTGATTGTTCCCCTAAAACCCAACGAATAGCATCAATTATATTACTTTTTCCCGAACCATTCGGTCCAACAACCCCGATTAAATTATTCTTAAATTCAAAAGTTGTCTTTTTCTGAAAAGATTTAAAACCTGTAACTTCAACCTTTGCTAATTTCATCTCTTTTTCCTTTCATTAATTTTAAATATCTTTATATCCAAGCTTTTCTAATGCCTGTTTTGCTGAAAGCTGTTCAGACTCTTTTTTTGTAGTAGCTGTTCCACTTCCATATTGTTTCCCACCAATTAAAACAGCACTTGTAAAAGTTTTAGAATGTGATGGTCCACTTGAATCAAGTACTACATACTCAATTTCACCCAGTTTAATTTTTGAAATGTACTCTTGCAAGATGGTTTTATAATCTACAAAACTGTGATATTCAAGATCTTGTACTTCTGTAAATAATGTATTATTTAAAAAAGTTTTTACAACTTCAAGATTTGACTCTAGGTACATCGCTCCAGTGAAAGATTCAAAAATATCAGCAAGTAAAGCTGCTCGACTTCTTCCACCCATCTTTTCTTCACCTTTCCCTAGGTAGATACATTTATCTAAACCAAGTTGCAAAGCATATTTAACCAATGTTTTTTCACATACAATAGATGCACGTAGCTTAGTAAGTTCCCCTTCAGGAAGTTCAGAAAATTTCTTAAATAAAAATTCACTTGTTGTAAGTTCAACAACAGCATCACCTAAAAATTCCAAACGCTCATAACTCAAATGCTTCGCAATTCTTTTCTCATTAGTATAAGAAGAATGAGAAAATGCATTTTTAAAATTTTCGCTGAATTTTAAGTTAAAACCATACTCTTCATTTAAATTATTAAGTAATCTTTCTATATGTGTTCTCTCCATAATAGTTCTCCTTTCTTTTATTATAGGAGAAACTCAATAATTTTACATAAATTAATCAAGTTCCTCCCTTTAAAATCATCATCATATTTCAAAAACTATATTAATCTAATAGAAACTCAGAGAATACATCATTCCCATAGAATAATCCTTTTCTAGTCAAACGAAGTTTGTTACCTTCGATCTCTAAGTACCCTTCTCTTATGTTTTTATCAATCACACCTTTGAAGATTTCTTCTGCTCTTTTACCATACTTTTCTTCAAAAATATCTAAATCTACACCTTCTAAAAGACGTAGTCCTAAGAACATTTCCTCTTCAATTCTTTCCTTAGGTGTTACAGTATTTTCTTCACGTCTTGCATGTCCTTTTTCTAACATACTGTCGATATAGAATTTTAAAGCTCCTTGATTAGCATAACGCACTCCATCAATATAACCATGCGCCCCAGCTCCAAGTCCATAGTACTCTACATTCTTCCAGTAACTACTATTATGAACACTCTCATGCCCAGGTCGAGCAAAATTGCTGATTTCATACTGTTCATAACCATTTTCTGTTAAGAAATTAATAACCTCATTATACATTTTTTCTTCTGTCTCATTTGAAGGCAATGTAACTTTCTTATCTCTCACCTGATTATAAAGCTTAGTCTTCTGTTCCAAAATCAATGAATAACATGAAATATGGCTAATATTGTATTCTGCAACCTTCTTCATACTGTCATATAAGTCATCCATAGTTTGCTTAGGTAATGAAAACATTAAATCTACATTAATATCCTCAATCCCATGTTTTTTACAATTAGCAATCGCCATATCCACATCATCCGCAACATGACCTCGTCCAAGAATTTTTAACAACTCGTTATTAAAAGTCTGAACTCCCATGCTAATTCTATCAACTCCGTAGCCCTTTACCAAAGCAACCCGAGAATCAACAAGATCCTCAGGGTTAGCTTCAAAAGTAAATTCACGCAGTTGTTGTGGAATTTTATTTCTTAATGCAGTTAGTAAACGATAAAGTTGTTCGTCACTTAATGCACTCGGTGTTCCACCACCGATATAAATAGTTTCAACATTTTGAATGTTTTCCATACTCTCGATTTCTTTGATTAAGCAATCTATATACTTATCAACAGGTTGTCTTTGTATATAAAACTTGTTGAAATCACAATATGAACAAATATACTTACAAAATGGAATATGAATATATACTCCGCGTGGATAACTTTTCATTATTCTTCATCCATTTTAAGAACAGCCATGAAAGCATCCTGAGGAACTTCTACGCTACCAACAGCTTTCATTCTCTCTTTACCTTTTTTCTGTTTCTCTAATAGTTTACGTTTCCTACTGATATCCCCTCCATAACATTTAGCAAGAACGTTTTTACGCATCGCTTTAATAGTTTCACGAGAGATAATTTTATTTCCAATTGCAGCTTGGATAGGAATCTCGAATTGTTGTTTTGGAATAAGTTTTTTAAGTTTTTCTACAATAACTTTACCACGTTGGTAAGCAAATTCTCTGTGAACGATGAAGCTTAAAGCATCGACTTGTTCACCATTTAATAGAATATCCATCTTAACAAGGTTACTATCTTTATATCCTGTTAATTCATAGTCAAATGATGCATATCCTTTTGTATTAGATTTAAGTTGATCGAAGAAATCAAAAACGATTTCTGATAAAGGAATATCATAAGTAATATTAACCCTTGTATCATCGATATATTCCATATTTAAGAAGATACCACGTTTCTTCTGACATAGATCCATAACAGCACCTACATAGTCATTTGGCACCATAATACTCGCCTTAACAAATGGCTCAGTAATCTTATTGATTTTTTGTGGATCTGGCATTTCTGATGGGTTCGATACATCTACCATAGTTCCGTCAGTTTTTTCAACTTTGTAAATAACCGATGGTGCAGTTGCGATGATATCAATATTAAATTCACGCTCGATACGCTCTTGGATAATTTCCATGTGTAACATCCCCAAGAATCCACATCTAAATCCGAATCCAAGTGCTTGAGAAGTTTCCGCTTCATATTGTAACGCAGAGTCATTAAGTTCTAATTTTTCTAACGCTTCACGTAAGTCATTATATTTTGATGAATCAATTGGATATAATCCGCAGAATACCATTGGATTTAATTTTCTATATCCAGGTAATGCTTCTTTAGCTGGGTTATTTGCTAATGTGATTGTATCCCCTACACGAGTTTCACTTACATTTTTAATAGATGCACAGATAAATCCTACATCACCTGCAGTAAGTTCATCAACGATTTTTTCTTTAGGTGTATGAATACCAACCTCAGTAACCTCGAACACACCACCAGTAGCCATCATCTTTATCTTATCTCCAGCTTTTACAGTACCGTTTTTAATACGTACTGAAACGATAACTCCTCTATACGCATCGTATAAAGAATCAAAGATTAATGCTTGTAGTGGCTCAGCCGCATCCCCAGACGGTGCTGGAATATATTCTACGATTTGTTCTAAGATCTCATCAATACCAATACCCGCCTTAGCAGAAGCTAGTACGATATCATCTGTTGGTAATCCAATTACATCTTCTATCTCAGTCTTAACCTTTTCAGGATCTGCTGCAGGTAAATCGATTTTGTTAATAATTGGAATAATTTCTAAATTATTATCTAGTGCCAAGTATACGTTAGCTAAAGTTTGTGCTTCAATACCTTGAGCAGCATCAACTACTAAAATAGCCCCTTCACACGCTGCTAGAGAACGTGATACTTCATATGTAAAGTCTACGTGTCCCGGTGTATCGATTAAGTGAAAAATATATTCTTCTCCATTTTTAGCAGTATATTGTAATTGAACTGCATTAAGTTTAATTGTAATACCTCTTTCACGCTCAATATCCATTGAGTCAAGAAGTTGTGCTTTCATTTCACGTTGTTCTAACGCTTTTGTTTTCTCTAAAATTCTGTCCGCAAGAGTTGATTTCCCGTGGTCAATATGTGCAATTATAGAAAAGTTCCTTATTTTCTTTTGCCTTTCATTTCTTTTATCCATTTTATTCTTCCTTTACAAATCTTGTTTTTCTACGTAGTCTTTAGCTGTATAATACGAAAAGCCATCCCTTATTAGCTTTTCAATCAGCTTTTGTTTAAGTGCATATCCTTCGTATCTACGACTATAACTTTGATAAGCTCTTCTAAAATGCTCATCTAATATATCATCTTCGTTTTCATCCTCATAGTCTTCGAAAAATATGTCAAACACCTTTCTTATTATATCAGATGTAAAGCCATTTGTATAAAGTTTTTGTGTTATTTTTTGAACTTTTTTATTTTTCGTTTCTCTTCTTACTTTATACTCACGTTCAATAATTTTATAAAGCATTTCAATCATTGCTTCTTCTGTACAAATCTTAGCAATATTATCTTCAATAACATCTTTATCCAAGCCTTTTTCTAACAATTTTCTTTGTATCCAGTAAGGACCTTTTAAATTTACGTTAAAATAATCCGTTACCGCAGCTTCTACATAGTGATTATCATTTAAATAACCAATTTCTATTAACTTCTCAATTACTTCATCAATAACATTATTAGCAATCTCTTTCTTCTGAAGGTATTCTCTTATATCCTGCTTAGTTCTAAGACCAAATTGTAAATAATGTACAGCCTTACTATAGGCACTTTCGATACTTTCATGAGCTATGATTTCTTTTAGTTGCTCTTTTGATAAATTTATTTTTTTTATAAGTCCGTACTTAATTATCGTATCTTCAGAAACATAAAAATGTTTACCATTTTCCAAATCTATTTTATACTTAACTTTTAGCTTTGTTATATTTGTAACTTGCAAATTTACACCTACTTTCTACATTCCTCGCTAAAAACTCTTACCTTTAATTTTATCAAAAATCACATAAAAAAGGAAATGTTAGAAAAAAAGATTAACGAAATCTAACTAGTACCAAAAATTAGTTTCGTTAATCATTTCCTTTTTATTTACTCTAAATTTATATCTAAACCTAAATTGTAGAGTTAAACGCAAAAAATTCTAGATAAATAAAAATCTTCTTATCTATCTAGAATTTATGTTCTTAAAGTTTATATTTAGGATCTTTCTTTCTTAGCTCTAATTCTTTATCTGCAAATTCCTTCACATCATGTTCACTATCGATAATTTCTTTAGCATATTCCTTTACATCAGCTTTTAAAGATTTTCCTTCTACAACAGAATCTTTACTTAAATTATCCAAGATAGCTTGATCTTTTTTAGTAAATTGTCTATTATCATCATGTTTTTTTATTGCTAATCTTATCATTTTACGACGTAAAAATGTTTCCTTCACTATATCTTGATAGCTTCTTATCCATGATAAAAATAATACAAATAATAATACGATACCCATATATCCTAATGCGGGATACGCATAAGAAATTAAATCTTTGAACCCAGCAAAACTACATAGATATCCAACAACAACTATTATAATTATATTAATTTTCAACTTCTTATCATCATTTGAAGAAAAACGTTTCGCTGTTGCATAAAACAAACTAAAAGCAGTATTAAAGATTAAAGCAAAAATAACTAATGCATAAAAAACAGCCAACCACGGATTAATATCCTTTACAATTTTTAATATCGGTATTTCAGCATCTATTATATCAGCACTATTAGCAAAAAGAGTTGCTGTTGCAAACAGAATTAAAACCCCTACCATTATACCACCAAGAGCTCCACCTTTTTTAGCAACACCTATTCTTACGACTGAGCCACCTAGAACAAATGCCATAGACACACCAGTTAACACGCAAAGAGAGAAGTAGTTAATTACAGATATCCAAATATTTGGCATCGAAGATGGAATAGTTTTAGAAACTTCATCCAACACACCATAATCATAACTCTTTCCTACAAATGTATAAACTGTTATTAACAATATCAATACAAACACTATCGGAGTGAAAATCCCTAAAATACTAGTTATCTTCTCAAAATCCAAAAATGCCACAATTACTATCATAACTGCACAAAGAAGCGCTCCAACCCAATTCGGTATTCCAAATTGTTGCTTTAAATTCGCTCCAGCACCAGCTATCATAACAAAACCTATAACAAAATTAGAAATTATTAAAGTCCAGTCTATTATCTTATTTAAAATTGGTGTGGTTATTTCTCCAAAAACCTCTTGGTGATTATTAGCTTGATAATAAGAGCCTAATGTCAATATAATTTTCCCAAAAATCATATTCAAAATTCCTAAAACTACAACACCAATTAATCCTATTCTACCAAAACTTAAAAAGTATTGTAGAATATCCTGTCCGGATGATAAACCCGCTCCAACTATCACACCAACATAAGCTAGTGCTATTCTTAATGATTCATTTTTCATTTTTACCTACCTTTCTTGCTATATACTACTTAGAAATATCTTTTATTATGGGAGTGACTCAAAAATCGTGATTTCGAAGAAATCGATTTTGTCGAGTCACCCCCGCACAGTTTATTAGATATCTAAAAAGCTTTCATAAAGCGAATTTAGATATCAATAAACCACTGCGTCTATGAATTATCATATACACTTTTTTTAAAATTTAGGACTTTTGAGTCAGCCTCCCTCTTGTTTTCTTACTTCTCAATATCCAGCTACTAACTTACCATATATTTCTATTACTGTAATTATTACGCTGAAAATTACAATATCAAGCACTTTTTTAAAAAAATCTGTCACTTGAAGAATAAAGTTTTCTTAATAGCATATTATTCCATAATACAATTAAAGATAAAAAAAATCAAGAATGAAGACTTGAGAGATAAAAAAATAATTCAAAACCTTAACATCAACTCTAAACAACACAATAAAAAACCTTGTCATATCAGTAGAAAACAAAGGGTTAAACATCGTTAGAGAACATATGAGTAACTAACTTAAGAATTTTCTTATATTTTTAAGTTTATCCACTAATGTAATTTTATCAAAAATCGCATAAAAAAATAAATGTTAGAAAGAAAAAAAATTCCCAAAGCATAAGGTTTGAGAATTTTTATTTTCAACTAAGATACTACATTATTTTTTAATTAATCCTTCTTTTTGTAGATATTCTTTGGCTACATCATATGCAGGCTTCCCTTCAATATCTACTTTGTAGTTCATTTCAGTCATTTCTTTTTCTGTTATTTTTCCAGCAAGTTTGTTTAAGATTTTTTCAAGTTCAGGATGTTTTTTCAATGTCTCTTCTCTTAATAACGGTGCTCCTTGATATGGTGGGAATAAATGTCTATCATCATTTAATAATTTAAGCTTATTAGTTATTATTTTACTATCCGTTGAGAATACATCGATAATATTTACATCACCATTCGAAATAGCTTGATATTTTAACGCTATTTCCATAGTTTTAACATTAAGATTCAAGTGATAAAGATTTTTAAGTCCTATACCACCATCTTCTCTATCATTGAATTCTAATGAGAATCCAACTTTTGAAGAATTTTCTACTAATTTTATATCTGAAATATTATTTAATTTATTTTTATTTGCAAAATCTTCTGTTACGGCTAAAGCATAAGTATCCTGGAATTTTGTAGGTTTTAGGTACACAAGATTATCTTGTTCGAAAATTTTATTTTTAGCAACTTCATAAACCTCGTCAGGATCATTAGAAGCAACAGTCTGAGGTGTTTTTAATAATGTTGTAGTAACTGTACCTGTAAATTCTGGATAAATATCAATACTATTACCTTTTAACGCCTCATATAAGAAACTTGTTTTACCAAAATTAGGTTTAACCTCAACATCAATATTAGTCTCATCTTCTATTAAAAGTTTATACATATTAATTAATATCTCGGGCTCAGCCCCTATTTTACCAGCTATTATTAGTTTATCATTAGACATTTTTCCAATTGGAAGGAAACTGATAGTTAAAGCAACTACAGCTGCAAGTAATGAAGTTAAAATAGTTTTCGGTTTTTTATCTTGTAAAAATTTAATTAATAACCCGAATAAAATCGCTAATATTGCAGATGAAATAGCTCCAATTAAAATTAATGCTGAGTTATTTCTATCTATTCCTAGTAGAATAAATGAACCCAATCCTCCTGCTCCTATTAAAGCGGCAAGAGTTGCTGTACCAATTATCATAATACTCGCCGTTCTCACACCACTCATAAGTATTGGCATAGCGAGTGCAAGTTTAAATTTTTTCAACTTCTCTAGTTTTGTCATACCAAAGGCTGTTGCTGCTTCTTCTAATGATGGATCAATCTCCGATAATCCAGTAATCGTACTTTGTAGTATTGGAAATATTGCATAAATTACCAATGCCACGACTGCTGGTAATGTCCCTATACCCGTAAACGGAATAAATAAACCTAGTAACGCAAGAGAAGGAATAGTTTGGAAGATACCCGTAATTTGTAAGAACCATTCACTTGTCTTTTTATTTCCTGAAATAATTATCCCTAACGGAACTGCTATAAAAATTGCAATAATAAGTGATAATAATGAAATTTGAAGATGTTCATATAAACCAGTTATCCAATCACTTTTTCTTTCTAAAAATGTACTTACTAAATTCATTATTTATTCCCCCTTGCAAAAAATTCACGAACAAAGTCATCCGCAGGATTTTCTTTTAATACTTCTGGTGTAGCAATTTGAACCACCTTACCTTCTTTTAAAACACAAATTCTATCAGCAAGTTTCATCGCTTCATCCATATCATGAGTTACAAAAACAGTAGTCATTTTATATTCATTGTGTAAAGTTTTTATTAAATCTTGTAATTGAACTTTACTAATAGGATCTAATGCAGAAAATGGTTCATCCATCAGCAGAATTTTAGGATTAGCAATTATTGCACGTAATATTCCAACACGCTGTTTTTCTCCTCCTGATAGTTCCTTTGGAAGTCGATTCATATAATGTTTAGGATCTAACCCTACTTTTCTTAATAAATCCTCTGTTTTTTCTTTTATTTCTTTTTTGTCAAAGTTTTTCATTTCCGGAATTAGCGCAATATTTTCTGCAACCGTAAGATTCGGAAATAATGCAATTTGCTGAAGAACATATCCAGTTTTTAATCTCAGTTCTCTCAAATCATAGTCTTTTAACCTCTTATCCTCAAAATAGATATCCCCATCTGTTTGTTCTATCAATCTATTTATTAATTTTAAAGTTGTTGTTTTTCCACTTCCACTTGGTCCTACAAGAACAAAAAATTCTCCTTCTTGTATTTCAAAACTTAGTCCATCAAGTATTAAACCATTTGTAGAACAGCATAATGAAACTTCATTGTATTTAATCATTTTATATTTCTCCTTTCAACACTAGTTTTTCAATATTTTTCTTCATATTGTCGTTAAAAATCGTATAGTATTCTATAAATAATTTTTGTTGTTCACTTGAAAGTTGACCTAGTGCTTTTTCTTCAGCCTCTCTTAGAGGATCTAAAATTTTTGATACATATAAGTATCCTTCTTTTGTCAGCTTAACTATTTTTTCTCGCCTATCTTTTTCTTGTTCCTCAAAATAAATATATCCTTTTTCTTTAAAAGTCTTCATAGTTGCACTAACTACTTGTTTCGTAGAATATGTTTTCTCACAAATAGTATTTTGAGTTATCCCATCCTTTGTATAATAAAGGCAGGTTAATATTAATAATGATTTACTCTGCAAACCATTTTTTCTAGCATAGTACTCATATAATGAGTTGTTTTCATCTTTTTTTCTAGAAAACATAATTGAGTTTTTCAATAAAATATTCAATTATAATCACTCCCTACCTATAGCCATAATTAGTGTCCATATAATTATGAACAGAATCTAAATCACAAAATTTAATTGTTTCTTTGCATTTACATTTATTTCATTTTCTCTAATATAATTTTATACATCAATTGTTTTTATTCATATTAACAAAGAAACTCAATCTAAATCAGTAAAATCTTTTGACTATTATCTTATTAAAAAACTTATTAGTAATTTTTTTATACTAATATGTTAATTTTACTCTCACGGTCTACGATTGTCAATAATTTAGTTTTCACAAAAATAGACAATCAGTAAATATTTTACCAATTGTCTTAAATTTTTATTAAATTTACATCTAAAATCATAGAGGACTATTTATTCTCTATTCTTTGTTTTATCTTATTATAGCGGCGAATAACATTAATACGTTCCAATAAGTGTGGCGATAATATAATAACAATAATAATTAGGTTTATCACTTTACTTAGTGTTTCCCCAAAGAAACCTATTAATAGCCCTTTATTTACTATAGAAATAAGTAGATAGATACAACATAATATTATCACTCCTAGATTTAACATCAAGGATATTTTTGAATTGGTATTCTTCGTACTAATATTCTCTATTTCTTCATCTGATAACTTTTCTAAAAGTAATTTTTCTCTTTTAATCATCTCCCTAGATATTCCAAATACCATCAAGTAAAAAATGCAGAATATCAACGGAAATACTTCTAATAAAATTTCTGAATTCATAATATTAACCTCCATTTAAATTTATTATATCATATCAACTGTACAAAAAATTACCCATATACATATAACTTGGAATTAATGTCGTTATTTATAAATTAATTCATTTCATATACTAGTTAAGAAGTCCCTAGAAATATAGAAAGGCCCATCTTTCGATGAGCCATATATTATACTGATTCGAAACTAAGAATTTTCTCATCCTTTCGTCCTTAAAAATTCTAGTTTCTAAAACATGTGTTAGTCGTATATTCTACCTTTATCCTTTGGATTTGATAGAATTACGACTAATCGATGAAAAAAATCCATAATAACGGAGAAAAGGACTGATAAAATAATCAGTCCCATATATTATGAAAAAAAATATTATTAAGTTTTGTTATACTTATATTATATAACTTAAACCTTATGTGAACTTTAGACTATAATTAAAATAAAACTAAAATTGAAAAGTTTTGAAAGTTCTTCACAACAAAATTAATCCTTAGATGAAACATATATTATACCGATTAAAAACTAACAACTATTGCTAAAATTAAGAACGGTCCATCTTTCGACGGACCATATATTTTAGGTTGTATACTAAATCCGGGGCATGGAAAAATTCCATCCCCGGATTTCAATTTTTATATACAAAAAGACAAATATCCAATATAATTAAAGTGTCAAA
>ERZ773046.1241-NODE-1241-length-14949-cov-17.922922_pt1 | contig 14949 bp, 10 predicted proteins | sample MGYA00580634_ERZ773046 | MGnify/ENA primary metagenome ERZ773046 (study PRJEB29015, sample SAMEA2738127) | human oral metagenome | biome: human oral; feature: human-associated habitat; material: saliva | place: China | collected 2159 ... | reverse complement strand
AGGCCTATGGTATTGAGACAGCCTTTGTGCAAAATGCCAGCATGGAGTTTGATACTGCAACTCTTCGCCCGACCTATCGCTTTATGCAGGGTGTGCCTGGCCGAAGCAATGCCTTTGAAATTGCTAAACGCTTGGGTCTATCTGAAGTTATCGTAGGGGATGCCAGCCAGCAGGTTGATCAGGATAATGATGTCAACCGGATTATTGAGCAATTGGAAGAGCAGACGCTGGAGAGTCGCAAACGCTTGGACAATATCCGTGAGGTAGAGCAAGAAAATCTCAAGATGAACCGTGCGCTTAAAAAACTTTACAACGAGCTCAATCGTGAAAAAGAAACCGAGCTTAATAAGGCGCGTGAACAGGCTGCTGAGATTGTGGACATGGCCCTAAGTGAAAGTGACCAGATTCTCAAGAATCTCCATAGTAAATCCCAACTCAAACCCCACGAAATCATTGAAGCCAAGGCCAAACTGAAAAAATTGGCTCCTGAAAAAGTGGACTTGTCCAAAAACAAGGTCCTTCAAAAGGCCAAGAAAAAACGGGCTCCCAAGGTTGGAGATGATATCGTGGTTCTCAGTTATGGCCAGCGAGGTACCTTGACCAGTCAACTCAAGGACGGCCGCTGGGAAGCCCAAGTTGGCTTGATTAAGATGACTTTAGAAGAGAAAGAATTTGACCTCGTTCAAGCCCAGCAAGAAAAGCAGGTCAAGAAGAAACAAGTCAATGTTGTGAAACGAACTTCTGGTCGTGGTCCACAAGCCAGACTGGACCTTCGAGGTAAACGCTATGAAGAGGCCATGAATGAGCTAGATGCCTTTATAGACCAAGCCTTGCTTAATAATATGGCTCAAGTTGATATCATCCATGGTATCGGAACAGGTGTCATCCGTGAAGGAGTTACCAAATACCTACAAAGAAACAAACATGTCAAGAGTTTCGGCTATGCCCCACAAAATGCTGGAGGCAGTGGTGCGACTATTGTCACCTTTAAAGGATAATACTCTTCGAAAATCAAATTCAAACCACGTCAGCTTCACCTTGTCGTACTCAAGTACAGCCTGCGGCTAGCTTCCTAGTTTGCTCTTTGATTTTCATTGAGTATAAGAAAAGCCTGAGGAATATAGATGGTTCCTCAAGCTTTTTTATCATTTCTTTTAAACATGCTCAAATATGCTATAATAGAACTAGAAAATTGAATAAAACCGAAGGGTATACCCTTCCTTTATATATACATATAAAGGAATACTATCAGCTCTTCACAAATTTTAAGTGAGAAGGAGATTCCGTATATGAAACATGAATTGGAGCAGATTCTCTCTAAAAATCCTAAGTTTTTAGTGGACGGTGTGCTAAATAAGAATAAGCTGGCTGAGCTGGCAAGACAGTACAGCCCTGACTTACTCAATCAGTTGATGAGTAATGAAAAAATAACCAATCATTTCTTTTCAAAACTACAAAATGGGGTATTGGTCTTTAAAAAAGATATCTTTTTGCAATTTCTAAATAACAAGGAGTTCTTGCCTGACAGCTTTACAGCCTACAAAACAAAAATAGGTCTTGGGACGCCAGACAGAAACTATCTTTCTGAAAATAAAGAAGTTGTGCTGAATTTTCCTTATAAAGATTGTGTGCTTGAGGGAGGGCAAACCAAGGACGATGTGAAACGTCAAGAGATTTTCTTTAACGAGATGCTTGCTCCAGCGGAAATCAATCGCTTGCTAGACGAGAAGGTGTTGAGCAATTTCAAGAGTTATGATAAAGATGGTGAGCACGAGGTTGGGGAGTTAAAGGATACAGATAACCTTATTATCAAGGGAAATAATCTGCTTGCACTGCATAGCCTCAAGAAACGCTTTGCTGGGAAGGTCAAGTTGATTTATATTGACCCACCCTACAATACTGGAAGTGATAGTTTTGGTTATAATGATCATTTTAATAGAAGTACATGGCTGACTTTTATGAAAAATCGTTTGACTATTGCAAAATATTTATTGAGAACTGATGGGGTTATCATTGTTCAAATTAGTTTTCATGAATTTCCATATTTGCGAGTCATGATGGATGAACTATTTACTGAAGAAAATCATAAAATGGATGTAAATGTTCTTGTACGACATCCGGAAAGAAGTTTAACAGGTGATAAAGAATTTAATGATGTTTTAGAGTACGCATTGGTATACAGTAAACTAAGTAATTATAAGTTGCCAAAGAAAAAGATAATGAAAACAATTGAAGATTATCAGTATGATTTTGATTTTCCCGAAACTCCATACGATACTTTTAAAGTCGGAGAAAAAAATATCAACGTTTATCTTCCAGATGATATTACCATTACTAGAAGCGAGGGGCACGAGGGTGGATTAAAATCGATGTCAATCCGTGGTAGTATACGTGAAAAAAATTCAAGTGGTCGTTTTTATGTTTCACATTTAGAAGGGTTAATAGATAAGTATCCTGAAGGAACTGTTTTCACTGTCCCAAATATGGGGGATGATGGTCGTGAGTTTAGAATTTTTGAACTTCCAAAAAATGGTAATAAGAATGGTTTTTACTACCCAGGTAAGCCTATTGGAAGTGATTATACGTTAAAACCATACCCTAATTTTGTAGATTTCGTTCAACAATATAATTCCGTAAACTCTGAAGGAGACGTTTCCTTTAGAAATGGTAAAAAACCAGAAGAATACATTCGATATTATTTGGAAATGTTTACAAACGAAGGAGATATCGTTCTTGATTATCATCTTGGTTCTGGTACAACAGCTGCTGTCGCTCACAAAATGAACCGTCAATATATTGGTATTGAACAGATGGATTACATTGAGACGGTTTCAGTTGAGCGATTGAAAAAAGTAATTGATGGTGAACAGGGTGGCATTTCTAAAGACATCAACTGGACTGGTGGTGGTTCATTTGTTTACTGTGAACTGAAAAATGATGCCCAGGATTTTAAAAATACAGTCTTAGAGGCAAGAGATCCTGAAACTCTGTCCCAACTGTTTGAACAGGCTAAAAAGTCTTCGTTCTTATCTTATCGTGTCGATCCTAAAAAGTTGAAAAAGTCAGAGTTCGAAAAACTTTCACTAGCTGAACAAAAACAAGTCTTGCTGGAGTTGGTGGATAATAATAACCTGTATGTTAATTACTCAGAGATAGATGATAGCGACTATGGTATTTCACTAGAAGAGAAAAAACTCAATAGAGACTTCTATGGAGAGGAGTAAGTGATGGCTTTTGTATATGAAATTTATAAGCAAGCCAGTGAAAATGGCTTTATTGACTTTAAGGCAAGCATTCCAGACTATATCACGCAAAATCTGAAATTTCCACTGCGTCCTTACCAGAAAGAGGCGGTAGGGAGGTATCTCTACTACAAAAGGGATGAGAAAAATCGAAAAAAACCAGAACAAGTCCTCTACAATATGGCAACTGGTTCAGGAAAAACTTTGCTGATGGCAGCGATTATCCTTGAAAAATTTAAACAGGGTGAACGGAATTTTATTTTTTTTGTGAATAACGACAATATCCTTACCAAGACAAGGGCAAACTTCTTGCCTAATGAGATGGGAAAATACTTGTTTACGGATAAAATAACGATTGATAATCAAGTGGTGGGAGTACGTGAAGTGACAGATTTTTCCGATAGTCAGCCTGATAGTATCAATATTGTTTTTACAACCATTCAAAAACTTCACCAAGATTTAAATATCCCAAGAGAAAATCGCCTAACTTATGAGCAATTTGAAGATTTGTCGCTTGTGTTACTGGCAGATGAGGCCCATCACTTGAATGCTGGACTCGGTAAGAAAGAAAAAGATGAGAACGACAGCTGGACGGCGACGATTGAAAACATTCAAAGTACAGCCCGTAAATCTTCTTTATTTGAATTTACAGCAACTATTGACTTAGCAAATCCAGATATTGCCAAAAAATATGAAAAATCTTTGATTTTCAAGTATGATTTGAAAGAGTTCCGCTTGGATAAGTACTCTAAAGATGTTCTTTTCCACTTGGTAGATAATGAACTTCCAATTCGTATGTTGCAGGCAATCATTATCAGCCAATACCGCAAGAAAATCGCCTTGAAACATGGCATCAACCTCAAACCGTTGGTCTTGTTTAAGTCGCAAAAAATTGCTGAAAATAAAGGAAACTTAGAGGCTTTTTTGGATATGTTAGCCAACTTGTCAGTAGAACAAGTACAGTCTCAAAAAAACTTAACTGCAAATGATGAGGAACAAAAAAATATCTTGGAAAAAGCATTTACTTTTTTTGAGGAGTCTGGACTTTCTTTTCAAGATTTAATTGAGGAATTGCAGGAAGATTTTCGCCGTGAACGCTTACTCGTGATTGATGGGAAAAACAAGACTAGCAACAATTTAGTGGAGTTGAATACTCTGGAACTTCCTTCAAATGAAATTCGTGCTATTTTTGCAGTTGATATGCTTAACGAAGGATGGGATGTTTTGAATCTTTTTGATATTGTTCGTCTTTACGATATTCGTGATGGCAAGACAACAAAGAACGGTTTTGTTGCAGGGAACACTACCAATGCAGAAAAGCAACTTATCGGTCGTGGAGCACGTTATTATCCCTTTGTGATTGATAATCAAATCGAGGAGAAGTTCACTCGTAAATTTGATGAAAATGAAAACAATGAACTTCGTGTCATAGAACAGCTTCATTATCATTCTGCCAACAATCCTCGCTATATTTCTGAATTAAAGCAAGTCTTGCGTGAGTCTGGAATTTTTGATGATGTCAATTTAGAAGAGCGTGAATTAAAGCTCAAAGAATCTTTCAAACAAACACGAACCTATACAGATGGTCTTGTTTGGATGAATAAACGTCTTTCTTATCAAGAATATGTTGAACAACGACAGGAAAGTTTGTTGGATACCTCTTTCATTCCGAGTTCCTTTGAGGTCAATTTACCGACTTCCGGCACAAGAGATTTTGAAGCTTTCTCAGAAGATGATGTTTTTGCGACGGATTCAGTAAACACCTTACACTTTGAGTTTGGAAAAGAAATTACTTCCAATATTGTTCGAGCAGCTATCAATCGCAATAAACAGTATACCTTTAAAAACTTACAGAAAGCTTTCTTTGGCTTGAGTGGTGTATCTGCCTTCATCGAAATGCTTTCAAAAGTTAATATTATAGTAGAATCTTCTTTATCACAAATAAGTGAGTTAACTTCAGACCAGAAACTCTATATTGTAGAACAGCTTTTATATAGCATTGAAAAAGATATTGTTCCAACTGAAGAACGCTTTTATGGTTCAGCTAACTTTGAGTCAGTTCCTGTACGTGAAGTTTTTGAAGAGAATATTTTGAGAAAGTATACTGTTAATGTAAATGGGAATGCAGAGTTTGGACGGTCACAAAAAACCAAATCTGAAACAGAGATTTTTGAAAATATCGATCAGCTAGATTGGTATGCCTATGATGATAACTTTGGAACAAGCGAGGAGAAATATCTGGTGCGTGCTATCCGCGAATTGATGAATGATTTGCAGGAAAAGTGGTCTGATATTTATCTTTTGCGAAATGAGAAAGCAGTGAAAATCTATAGTTTTGATGAAGGGCGTGCTTTTGAGCCTGACTTTATCTTGCTTGCAAATGATAAAAAAGTTGGAAATACTTCTTGGCAGATTTTTATTGAGCCAAAAGGAAGTCAATTTTTGGATAGTAATAATACCTTCAAAAATAGTAAAGAAGGCTGGAAAGAGAAATTCTTACTGCAAATTACTGAAAGAGATGAGGCAAGAACTTTGTTGGACGATGAACGTTATCGTATCGTCGGTCTTCCTTTCTTTAATAATGATATGAGCAGAGAAGTTGTAAATAGTAATTTAAAAGATTTATAGCGTAAATGGGGAGTTTATGATTTCGAAAATCATTACCAAGTTTAGTTAACAGAGTCAAATAAGATTTTCCCAAAAAACATTGACAAAAGCCAACATTTTTTGTAAAATAAGAATCAATTAAATACCAACACCGAATGAAGTTTAATAGAAGTGGGGAATCGTTTGATTTTCCATGACTGTAAATGGACGGAACTCTGGAGAGACCGTAAAGGCACCGAAGGGGCAAGGCAGGCAACTGCTCAAACTCTCAGGTAAAAGGACAGAGCTAGGATAGACCGCTTTTTAGCATTTATCTAAGCATTCCAGAGTACATGTATCTTGCATGTGCTCTTTCTTTTGGGGTTGAAAAGATAGGAGAAGGAAATGTTAGAATTGCTTAAATCAATCGATGCTTTTGCTTGGGGCCCACCCCTCTTGATTCTCTTGGTCGGGACAGGGATTTACCTAACTGCTCGTCTAGGACTTTTGCAGGTTTTGCGTCTGCCCAAGGCCTTCCAGCTTATTTTTACCAAGGATAAGGGACATGGTGATGTATCCAGTTTTGCGGCCTTGTGTACAGCACTCGCAGCGACAGTTGGTACGGGAAATATTATTGGGGTGGCGACAGCTATCAAGGTAGGTGGCCCAGGGGCTCTCTTTTGGATGTGGATGGCGGCTTTCTTTGGAATGGCAACCAAGTATGCGGAAGGTTTATTAGCTATTAAATACAGAACTAAAGACGATAACGGTGCTGTTGCAGGAGGTCCCATGCACTATATACTTTTGGGTATGGGAGAAAAGTGGCGACCACTTGCCATCTTTTTTGCCATCGCGGGTGTCTTAGTAGCTTTGTTAGGAATCGGAACCTTCACCCAAGTCAACTCGATTACAGAATCTATCCAAAATACAACGACTATTTCGCCAGCAATCACGGCTCTCGTTTTGTCTGTCTTAGTAGCGATTGCCGTTTTTGGCGGACTCAAGTCCATTTCAAAGGTTTCGACAGCCGTTGTTCCTTTTATGGCCATCATCTATATTTTAGGAACACTTACAGTTATTTTCTTTAATATAGGGAAACTCCCTGCTACAATCGCTCTAATCTTGACATCAGCCTTTAGTCCAGTTGCTGCGGTAGGTGGATTTGCTGGTGCTAGTATTCGGATGGCTATCCAAAATGGTGTGGCGCGTGGTGTGTTCTCAAACGAATCTGGTCTAGGTTCTGCTCCCATTGCAGCTGCTGCAGCTAAGACAAATGAACCGGTAGAGCAAGGTTTGATTTCCATGACAGGAACCTTTATTGATACCCTCATCATTTGTACTCTAACTGGTTTGACCATCTTGGTAACTGGAGTATGGAATAGTGACTTGAATGGAGTGGCTTTGACTCAGTCAGCCTTCTCAACAGTCTTTTCACACTTTGGGCCTGCCCTCTTGACCATTTTCCTTGTACTCTTTGCCTTTACAACGATTCTAGGTTGGAACTATTACGGGGAACGTTGTTTCGAGTTCCTCTTTGGTGTTCGTTTCATCTGGCTTTACCGTGTGATTTTTGTGCTCATGGTCTTGCTGGGAGGATTTATCGAGTTGGATATGGTCTGGATTATTGCAGATATCGTCAATGCTTTGATGGCTCTGCCAAACTTGATTGCCCTCTTAGTCTTGTCACCAGTCGCTATTGCTGAAACTAAAAAGTATTTTGATAAATAATGAAATCACACAGCTCGTGTGATTTTTTGCTTTCATAAAAAATTTCTATCAGTGTAATTTAAAATATATATTATACACGGTATAGAATCTGTGATAGACTAGATTTCAACAACATGAAAAGAGGTTTTATGATGACAACATTTACAATCCATACAGTAGAATCAGCACCAGCAGAAGTGAAAGAAGTTCTTGAAACAGTAGAAAAAGATAACAATGGCTATATTCCTAACCTAATCGGTCTCTTGGCTAATGCACCGACTGCTTTAGAGGCTTACCGTACTGTCGGAGCTATCAACCGTCGCAACAGCCTGACACCCGTTGAGCGTGAAGTGGTGCAAATCACGGCAGCCGTGACCAATGGTTGTGCCTTCTGCGTCGCAGGTCACACAGCCTTTTCAATCAAACAAATCCAGATGAACGATGATCTTCTTCAAGCCCTTCGCAATCGTACTCCAATTGAAACAGATCCTAAATTGGACACCCTCGCTAAGTTTACCTTGGCGGTTATCAATACCAAGGGACGTGTGGGAGATGAAGCCTTGGCTGAGTTTCTAGAAGCTGGCTACACCCAACAAAATGCCTTGGATGTGGTTCTTGGTGTCAGCCTAGCAAGCCTCTGTAACTATGCCAACAATCTAGCCAATACACCAATTAACCCAGAATTGCAACCTTATGCTTAATTCATATCTGAGTAAAATGAAGTCTGAAATAATCGGACTTCGTTTTTTATCCCCTCATTTAAGCGCTTTTATGCTATACTGAAACTAACATGATTATTGGAGGTTAGAATGAAAAAACTCCCCTTGGTATTTTCTGGTTGTTTGCTAGGTTTGGCAGGAGCTGGAAATCTCGTTTTAGATACGTTGCCGGTTCTGTCCCATCTGTTGAGTCTGACAGGTTTGATTTTGTGGATTTACTTTCTGATTTTGCATCTCTTTAATTGGAAAGAGACCAAGCAAGAATTTACCAAGCCCCCTCTTTTGTCAGGAATGGCCACCTTTCCCATGGCTGGGATGATTTTATCTACCTATGTCTTTCGCGTATTCCCTCATCTTCCTTTAGTAGCGCAGGGTCTCTGGTGGTTTTCATTTCTCTTGGATTTGGTCTTGATTGCTGGTTTCACCATCAAGTTTGTCTGTCCAGGTCGAAGGGTTCATGCGACTCCAAGCTGGACGGTGCTTTATGTGGGGATAGCAGTAGCAGCCTTGACCTATCCTCTTGTAGGTATCATCGAAATTGCCTATGCGACCTTGAGTTTTGGATTTCTCTTGACCTTCTATCTCTACCCGCTTATTTATAGCGATTTAAAGAAACATCCACTCCCACAAGCCATGCTTGGGCAAGAAGGAATCTACTGTGCTCCTTTCTCTCTGCTCTTGGCTTCCCTGGTTCGAGTTGGAGGAGCCAGCCTACCGACTTGGGTCTTGCTTGTCATGATCTTGGCTTCCCAATCCTTCTTTTTCTTTGTTTTGACTCGCCTGCCCAATATTTTAAAACAAGGTTTTCAACCAGCCTTCTCAGCCCTCACTTTCCCAACCATTATCACAGCTACCTCGCTCAAGATGGCTCAGGGAATCTTGAAACTGCCATTTCTGGATTATCTGGTATTGGCTGAAACTATTATATGCCTAACTATTTTATTCTTTGTATTAGGCGCTTATCTGAATTGGTTACGAAAAAAGGTCTAGCTAGAAATAGCTAAACCTTATTTTTTATGGTTTGATGACTTCAGCTCCACCCATGTATGGACGAAGTGCTTCTGGGATGGTTACAGAACCATCTGCATTTTGATAGTTTTCAAGAATAGCAGCAACCGTACGTCCAACTGCAAGTCCAGAACCGTTTAAGGTATGGAGCAATTTCACCTTGCCATCTGCTTCATCACGGTAACGGATTTGGGCACGACGGGCTTGGAAATCTTCTGTGTTTGAACAGCTTGAGATTTCACGATAATTGTTTTGCGCTGGAATCCATACTTCCAAGTCGTAAGTTTTGGCAGCTGAGAAGCCCATATCTCCAGTAGAGAGAGCAACGACACGGTATGGAAGGTTTAGTTTTTGAAGGATATTTTCAGCGTTGGCTGTCATTTTTTCCAATTCTTCGTAAGATTCTTCTGGTTTGGCAAATTTAACCATTTCAACCTTGTGGAATTGGTGCAAACGGATCAAACCACGAGTATCACGACCAGCTGAACCAGCCTCTGAACGGAATGATGGACTCATAGCAGTGAAGTAGATTGGAAGATCTTTACCGTCTAGGATTTCATCACGGTAGTAGTTTGTTAGAGGAACTTCAGCTGTAGGAATAAGGACATAATTGCTGTCGCTGAGTTCAAAAGTATCTTCCTTGAATTTTGGATATTGACCAGTACCAAACATGGAATCGTGGTTAACCATGTATGGTGTGATGACTTCAATATAGCCTTCCTTGCCATGCTCGTCCAACATAAAGTTGTAGAGAGCACGTTCCAAACGAGCACCGAGCCCTTTATAGAAGAGGAAGCGAGCGCCTGTTACTTTACCACCGCGTTCCCAGTCAAGAATACCAAGGTCTTCACCAAGATCCCAGTGGGCTTTTGGCTCGAAGTCAAACTCGCGTGGAGTCCCCCAACGGCGAACTTCCACATTGTCGTCTTCGTCAACCCCAACAGGAACGCTGTCAGCTGGGATGTTTGGAAGAGTAGTAGTAAATTCTGTCAATTTAGCATCGATTTCTGCCAATTCAGCATCCAAGGCTTTGACCTCAGCAGATAGATTTTGCATAGCAGCAATCTTGTCATCTGCATTTTCCTTGTTGCGCTTAGCTTGGGCAATCTCAGCAGAAACTGTGTTACGTTCTGCCTTGAGAGTTTCAACCTTGACCAAGATGTCACGACGTTTAGCATCGATTTCTTTCATCTCATTTAAGATAGCAGCATCTACACCACGTGTAGCCAATTTTTCTGCGACAGCATCAAAGTCTGTACGAATGCGTTTGATATCTAACATAAGAACTCCTTTATGAAAAAAGCACACCTGACAAAGCGTTGGAGTGGCAGGGCCACGGTTCCATCCAACTTCACAGGTGTGCACTTGATTGTGTATGTAATTGTTACTAACGGTAGAATTTCACCTATCCCTCCTATCTGCTCGCAGCACCCGCAGACTTTCTGAAAGAAGAAGATAACCTACTTATCCGTTGCTATGATTATACTAAAGTTTCTACTTTTTTGCAAATAGATTTTTAAATTTTTGACCAATGGTCTGAATCAGGGTAGGAAGCTTGACGACCTTATCATTTCCCAGTTTTTCGCGTGCAATTTTGAGAATGGCACCTGAGTCTTTTGATGCAAAGAGAAATTTTCCTCTGTCTGTAAAGACTTCGAAGTGGCGACTGATTTTACGACCAGTGACATTGGCTCCAATCTGGTTGATATGGTCCCAAGGAATCTGGATAAATTGTTCGACATTGACATCTGGGTAAAATTCTAGAGCCTGATCTCCGACAAGGAATTTCCCAACTTTCCCAGCTATAGAGAGGTAGGAGGTGCCTGTCGTATTGAGAAGTACTGTTTTGTTAAGAGATTGGGCCATGATTAGTCTTCCTTACTTTCACCGAAAAAGGCATTGTAGAGGGCTTTAATTGCTGCTTTCTCTTGGTCTTTATTGACAACGAACATGATAGAAACTTCACTAGAACCTTGAGACATCATCTGGATATTGATCTTGTTTTCAGATAGAGCACGTGTAGCAGTAGCAGTTACTCCGATATGACTCTTCATTTTTTCTCCAACAATCATAATGATTGAAAGGTCGTGTTCGATTTCTGCATGGTCTACTTCAGCTTTTTGAACCAACTGACGCAGGATTTCTTCTTCCTTGATAGGAGTTAGTTCGCGAGAACGGAGAATGATGGAAAGATCGTCGATACCTGTCGGCATATGTTCCCAACCGATGTTGAGGTCTTCAAGGATTTGCAGAACTTTGCGACCAAATCCAATCTCGCGGTTCATGAGGTATTTCGACATGTTGATGCTGACAAAGCCAGAGTCACCGGCAATTCCCACAACTGGGAATTCATCACTACTATGTTTTAGAACGATACGAGTACCTGGATGGTCAGGGTTGTTGGTGTTCTTGATAACGAGGGGAATTTTTCCACGGTAGGCAGGAAGAAGCGCTTCGTCATGAAGGACTGAGAATCCTGCATAGGCCAACTCACGCATTTCACGGTAGGTCAACTCAGGGATCGAGTGTGGTTGGTGAATAATTCCTGGGTGAGCCGCAAAGATACCATCAACGTCTGTAAAGTTTTCATAGAGGTCAGCTTTGACACCAGCAGCAATGATAGAACCAGTGATGTCAGACCCTCCACGTGAGAAGGTACAGATTTGATTTTCCTTGGTAACCCCAAAGAAACCAGGAATGACAAGGACTTCATTGGCGTTTGTCAATTCTTCAATTTTGTCATAACTTGATGGAATGATGCGAGCGTGACCAGGTTCACTTGTGACCACAATACCAGCTTCTCTAGGATGAACATAGCGTGCATCGAGGCCATTTTGATTAAAGTAGGCAGCAATCAATTTAGCATTGTTATTTTCACCGGCTGCTAGGAAGGTATCGTAGAGAAATTCATTTTCTTCGATAGGAAGAGTGACTAAGGCACGAATGCTTTTAGAGATTTTTTCTAGAACAGCTGGCTTCAGTCCCAATTCACTAACCATAGCGGCATAGCGGTCGATAATCCAATTCTGACTCTTGCTAATATCGTTACCAGCGACATAATCACGGTAGTATTTAATCAAGGCATCCGTAACCTTCGTATCTTCAGCATTGCGCTTACCAGGTGCAGAAACAACTACAAAACGACGCTCTGAATCGCTTTTGACGATGTTTAAAACTTTTTCTAATTGACTAGCAGAGGCAAGAGAGCTACCTCCAAATTTAACAACTTTCATAAGAACTCCTAAAGTAAGTATTTTATACGATTATAGCAGAAAGAAAGCCTTTTTTCAATGAAGAAAATAAGATGCTTTCTAGGACAAAGCGAGCCTTTCTTATCGGCTGAGACACTTTCAGTTGATTTTTTCTTGCTTTCTGATTTTAAAAAAGATATACTTTGAAAATAAAATAATTTAAACTGCTTATAAAATAAAAAGGAGTCCAGATGGAACACATTATTTATCAGCTTGAAGAGGATTTGGCAATCCTTACCTTGAATCGTCCTGAGGTCGCAAATGGTTTTCATATTCCTATGTGTGAGGAGATTTTAGAAGCTCTGACTTGGGCAGAAGAGGATCCGGCTGTGCATTTTGTCTTAATCAACGCGAATGGCAAAGTCTTCTCTGTTGGGGGAGATTTAGTAGAGATGAAGCGGGCGGTGGATGAGGATGATATTCCATCATTGACGAAAATCGCAGAATTGGTCAATACTATTTCTTATAAAATCAAGCAAATTGCTAAACCTGTCTTGATGGAGGTTGATGGGGCTGTTGCAGGTGCCGCAGCGAATATGGCTGTTGCTGCAGATTTCTGTCTGGCAACGGATAAGGCTAAATTTATCCAGGCCTTTGTTGGAGTTGGTTTGGCTCCGGATGCTGGTGGGATTCATCTCTTGAGCCGTAGTATTGGTGTGACGCGTGCTGCTCAACTAGCTATGACAGGAGAGGCTTTGACTTCTGATAAAGCTCTGGAGTGGGGTCTTGTTTATCGGGTCTCTGAAGCTGATAAACTAGAAAAGACCAGAGAACAGCTTCTTAAAAAATTAAGACGCGGGTCAGCTAATTCCTATGCTGCCATCAAGAAGTTGGTTTGGGAGAGCCAATTTAAAGATTGGCAAGAGTATGCAACTTTGGAATTGAACCTTCAAGAATCTCTAGCCCAAACGGAGGATTTTAAAGAAGGAGTTCGGGCTCATTCGGAGAGAAGAAGACCGAAATTTACAGGAAAATAAGAAAATACTTGCACCATTCTTTGAAGTTTGATATAATTCTTTTGTCAAATGTTTTGATTGTGAAAGTTTTTTGAAAAGGAGGGAAAAGAGATTGGACTACCAACGAATTAATGAATATTTAACATCTATATTTAACAATGTCCTCGTTATAGAGGAAGTTAGCTTGAGGGGTAGTCGTTTCAAAGATATCTCCATCAAAGAAATGCATACGATTGATGTGATTGGGAAATTCCCAGATGTGACACCAAGTCAAGTGTCAAAAGAGTTGATGGTGACTCTTGGGACAGTTACGACTAGTTTGAATAATCTCGAACGCAAGGGTTACATTGAACGCATTCGTTCAGAACATGATAGACGTGTGGTGCATCTGCATTTGACAAAGAAAGGTCGCTTGGTTCATAGACTACATAAACGCTTCCATAAGGCTATGGTTGAAAAAATCATCGATGGTATGAGTAAGCAAGAAATTGAGGTTATGAGCAAAGGTTTGACGAATCTTTATCAATTTTTGGAGGATTTGAGATAATGGCTTTTGCAAAAATAAGCCAGGTTGCTCATTATGTGCCAGAGCAAGTGGTTACAAATCATGATTTGGCTCAGATTATGGATACCAATGATGAGTGGATTTCAAGTCGGACGGGAATACGACAAAGGCATATTTCAAGAACAGAATCTACTAGTGATTTGGCTACAGAGGTTGCTAAGAAACTGATGGAAAAAGCTGGCATCACAGGAGAAGAGCTGGATTTTATCATCCTAGCTACTATTACTCCAGATTCGATGATGCCCTCTACAGCTGCTCGAGTTCAAGCCAATATTGGTGCTAATAAGGCCTTTGCTTTTGACTTAACAGCTGCCTGCAGTGGATTTGTATTTGCCTTGTCAACTGCTGAAAAGTTTATCGCTTCTGGTCGCTTTCAAAAAGGCTTGGTGATTGGTAGTGAAACCCTCTCTAAGGCAGTCGATTGGTCAGATCGATCAACAGCTGTCTTGTTTGGAGATGGTGCTGGTGGTGTCTTGCTAGAAGCTAGCGAGCAAGAGCATTTCTTGGCTGAGAGTCTAAATAGTGATGGAAGTCGCAGTGAGTGTCTGACCTATGGACATTCAGGCTTGCATTCGCCATTTTCAGATCAAGAAAATGCAGATTCATTTTTGAAGATGGATGGGCGCGCGGTCTTTGATTTTGCCATTCGAGATGTAGCCAAGTCTATCAAGCAGACTATTGACGAATCTCCTATAGAGGCGACAGACTTGGATTATCTGCTACTTCATCAGGCTAATGACCGTATCTTGGATAAGATGGCTAGAAAAATTGGTGTCGACCGAGCTAAACTTCCAGCCAATATGATGGAGTATGGCAACACCAGTGCAGCAAGTATCCCGATTTTACTTTCAGAGTGTGTTGAACAAGGCCTCATCCGTTTAGACGGTAGCCAGACTGTTCTTCTATCAGGCTTCG
>ERZ773046.1236-NODE-1236-length-14966-cov-5.602240_pt1 | contig 14966 bp, 8 predicted proteins | sample MGYA00580634_ERZ773046 | MGnify/ENA primary metagenome ERZ773046 (study PRJEB29015, sample SAMEA2738127) | human oral metagenome | biome: human oral; feature: human-associated habitat; material: saliva | place: China | collected 2159 ... | reverse complement strand
TTCCTCATTTTTTTTTGTATATAATATTAGCCTTCCTCAGATATTTATTTAAAAGTTTAGATTAACAATGGACGTAATAATAGATACTAAACAATTAAATAAGTTAAAATACGCCTATAAAAGTAAGTATGTTGATGATTCTGAGTTATACAAAAGTCCGAAATTATGTAATGGAGTGAACCAAATCCTTAATAAACTTAAAATAATAGATATAATTGAACAATATGGAGAATTAACATCTGAATATTCAGATTTCTTTCAACGTGAAAAACCAATTGGACATTGTGAAGATGGCTCTCCAATTCAATTATACACACTTGATAAAACGAAAACTCAAAAACCTATCATATTAATCGTTGGTGGTGTTCATGGAGATGAAAAAACCTCAATTCATGGAATATATGAATCCGTTAAATTTCTTTTAACAAGTAACAAATGGTCACGTTTCATTACAAGTAATTTCGTCATTAAAATCATACCTTGTTTAAATGTATATGGCTTTAATAATAACAAACGAAATAATTCCAACAATAAAGATTTAAATCGTGACTTTATTAAAACAACACAAAAAGAAACTAAGGCTTTAACTGATTATATCAAACACAATAAAAATAGAATCAAGATTATACTTGATAGTCATAATGCTTATAACGAAGAATATATCTCTTGTAAACAAGAAATGAAGTATTTTGAGGAATATGAGGATGTTGCATTTAAACTGAACTTATTTCTGAATGGGAAATACGAAAGTAATGATAAAAGAAGTTTCTTGTGGGTTAGTCGTAGCAAAAATGACGGTACATTAAGTGATTTCATTAATAAAAACAAGTTTATTGGTCATACAGTAGAATCTCCACGAAGTCTCGTTAAAGAAATTCATTATCCAAACCCAATTAACTATGAGGATGGTGCTGAGGTGACAATAGACTTATTAATAAATTTAATGTATATCTATGGAAAAATGTATAAAGATAAAATAATTAGTTAATCATTAGATGGTAAGGAATGAAACAATTTAACATAAATAAGGATGCAACACTTCCATATCTTGAAATAGAGCCTGTAATGAATGGGAGAAATACCTTTCGTAAACTATATGAAGCACTACAAAATGCAGACATTTCATTTTCCATGAAGAATATAGATACAGGTATATGGAAAATAGCTAATGCCCAAGCAAATATAGTTAATTCAACAGAACAAGGTTGTGAAGACAAATTTAAGATTCAATATAGATGGAAAACTCGTGATACAAAGGAAGCAGGTCGTTATCTTGCACAATTTAAAATAAAGTTTTTAAACGATATTATAAGTGGTGATACAATTTTCCCAAAAGGAGAATTGATAGTTCCAATATATGAAGACATTATTGTTAATATCATGGACAATAGTATTAAAACAACATAAAAATAACCTCATCAAAAATTAATTGATGAGGTTTCTTTTTGTTATTAACTTAAAGTTTTTTATACTTAAAAAATGGATTATCCTTCATAGTATCCGCAATTTTCTCATAGTAGTTACAAGTTTCTTCAAAATCTATTATATCTTGTTGCTCTAAAGCATACCATTCATTTAACGAATGTTTGCCCATAAAATGGCGATGAAGGCTTGATTCTATAAATGAAGGAATTGAAGTATCAAATTTTTTAACCAAATGAATTTCACAAGAATTGCCCGTTTGCAATTCTTTTATTCTTTTACTTACACAACTTCGTGTCATACCAATTTTAAATAAATCTGTGGACGGGTCACACAATAAATATACACTTCCTATCATAATATTTAAGATTAGTGACCATTTGGAAATTTATCAAGATTGTGGTATATATTAAAGTAACATCCGTATGATAATGCCACGATAGGCGTTTTAACCACGGAAATTAAAGTTTAATAAGTATGGCAGAAGTAAGTAAAGAACAAATTGAATCATTCTTAAATGGTTCTAACCCACAAGAACGAATCATTAAAATCGAAGGTGATTATAATGATTCTAAAATTCACGTGATTTATCGTGATGAAGATGGTAAAATGCGAATTGAACACGATGATTTTTACCCATTTGTATGGTGTAAACTTAGTGTTTGTACGAAATTATATAATGGTAATCGAGAAACCTTAAAGCAACAAATGCGCCTTTATGGGATTAAAGTAAAGGCATTGCGCACAAATAATTCAGATGGTATTACACCTGAGCGTATGGAAAATGGATTCCGTTTCATGTTCTATGCGCAAATTCCTATGTCATATACAAAATTCCTTGAGTTCTTCGAGAATGGTGGTTGTCCTGTATATGGAAAAAGAGATGATAGTAGTAATCGAGTTCAAGAATTTATTGCTGTATCAAATACTGAACAGTATATGATTAGCACAGGTAAGCGTTTGTTTAAGGGTTATAACGATTATGATGACTTACTTCGTCTTACTTGGGACTTGGAAACCGAGGGACTTGACCCTCATGTTAATGCTATTTCTCAAATTGGTATTCGCACTAATAAAGGTTATCAAAAGATTATTACTATCGAAGGTGATACACAATCAGAAAAATTTGAGAACGAAATTAAAGCTATCGATGAATTTTTTCGGATTATACGAGAAATTAATCCTGATGTGATTACAGGCCATAATACAGAAAACTTCGACTGGAACTTTATCTCTGTACGCCTTGAACTTGCAGGTTCTTCAATGAAAGAATTTACCAAGGATTATTTCAATGGTATTGGAATTTATAAGAAGAACAAACAGGCAGTGCTTAAGTTGGGTGGTGAAATGGAGTATTATTTCCCAACTGTATTTTGGGGTCATAATGTAACAGATTCACTTCAAGCTGTAAGACGAGCACAAGCCCTTGATTCTTCAATGAAAAAGGCCGATTTGAAATACGTGTCTGCATATAGCAAAATCAAAAAGAAAAATCGTGTTTATATTAAAGGTAAACTTATTGATGAGACTTGGTTGAATCTAAATAAAGTTTATGCCTTTAATGACGATAATGGTAATTGGTTTAAAACTGAACCAAAAACATTTGAAAAAACTTTTACTAATAGTGATGGTGCCGTAACAAATCGTTACACTTTCAATGGTTATGATTCAAAACTCATTGATAACCAAACTAATGAAGAATTTGAATTTGTAACAGGTCGTTATATTGCTGAGAGATATTTGTTGGATGACCTTTGGGAAGGAGATAAAGTAGAGCACCGTTATAACGGTAGTAACTTCCTTGTTGGTAAAATGCTCCCTATTTCATTTGAAAAGACTTGTACGACAGGTACCGCAGCATTATGGAAATATATCCTTATGGGATGGTCTTATGAAAACGGACTTGCTTTGCCTGACTTCACACCACGTAAATCTTTCACAGGTGGCCTTTCTCGCCTTCTTACAGTAGGATACGTAGACCGCGTTGTAAAACTTGACTACAACTCACTTTATCCGTCAATTATCTTAACTTATGGTATCGAAACAAATATTGATATTATGGGTGTAATGTCGGCAATGCTTGAATATGTGCTTACGCAACGTGAATTGTATAAAGGTTTGAAGGCTGAGTTTGGTGGTAAGTCAAAGCAGATGAGAAAGCTACTTGAAACAATGACCAAGGGGACAAAAGAATATGCTGAAACTGAACAGAAGATGAATGACTTTGCCTCTGAATCTGCAAGTAATGATAAAAAACAATTACCGTTAAAAATTCTCGGTAACAGTTACTTCGGCGCATTCGGAAGTGGTGATACAAGTGGCTTTAATTGGTCTGATATTGATGCGGCAGAAGAGACAACTTGTTGTGGAAGACAATCACTTCGTTTGATGATTAGCCATTTTGTTGGCCTTGGATATAAACCAATTGTAGGAGATAGTTTCACGGGTGATACACCCCTTTTTGTTAAATACAATGATTCTAATCTTATTGACATTAAAACCATTGCTGAAATGATAGATGAAGATAGTGTAGAAGTTGATGTACTTGGTCGTGAATATGATTATAGCAAAAAGGATTATAAAGTGTTATGTAGAAGTGGGTGGTGTGAACCAAGTTATATTTATCGTCACAAAACTTCTAAACCAATTTATACTGTCAGTGAAGGAGAAATGTCCATCGACGTAACAGAAGATCATAGTCTTTTTACTGAGGATAAGAAAGAAATTAAACCTAGTCAGATTAAATCAACTACAAAATTGGAATATTATACTGATAAAAGTATCTACACTGATTTTAATACAGTAACCCAAAAAGAATATGACTATGTGTCTAAAACTTATGGTGGCACTGTAGCTATAATGAATGCTGATAAGCTAACAAAAAAAATATGGTTTAACTTACATAAGAACGATAAATTCAAAACAAAAAAAGAATTGGCAGTATTCCAATTCATAAAAAATTCTTTATAATTTTTGATATGTAATTTAATGAAAACATAACATGATATGTCTAAGAAATTAACAAAAGAGGAATTTATTAAAAAAGCGAAAGAAAAACATGGGGATAAGTATGACTACTCCAATGTTGAGTATATTAATGTCCATACTAAAGTATGTATCAAATGTCCTGAACATGGGGAATTTGAACAGGAGGCTAATACTCACCTACAAGGACATGGTTGCCCTAAATGTTATGCTGATAAGACTCGTAAAAGGCTAACATCAACCACTGAAATTTTTATTAAAAAGGCTCGTAAAGTTCATAAGAATAAGTACGATTATTCCAAAGTACATTACGTGAATGCTATTACTAAGGTAACTATCCGTTGTCCTGAACATGGAGAATTTGAACAAGCACCAAGTAAACATTTAAGTGGACATAATTGTCCTAAATGTAGTGGAAGATATGTTCCTACAACGAAAGAGTGGATTGCTTCTGCTCGTGATGTTCATAATGGTAAGTATGATTATTCAAAGGTGAAGTATGTAAATAGTACAACTAAGGTGTGCATCATTTGCTCGGAACATGGGGAATTTGAACAAACCCCAAGTGATCATATCCGAGGTTGTGGTTGCCCTAAATGTAGTGTTGAAAATCATAGTGGAAAGCAAGGTTCAACAAAAGAAGAATTTATTAAAAAGGCTTGTGAAAAACATAAGGGTATATATGATTATTCCAACGTTGAGTATGTGAATAATAGAACTAAGGTGTGCATCATTTGTCCTAATCCTGACCATGGTGAGTTTTGGCAAACACCTAATGCTCATTTACGTGGGTCAGGTTGTACTAAATGTGGTATTGAAAAGATTCGTGAAAGTCTTAGTTTTTCCAAAGAAGATTTTATTAAAAAAGTTCATAAAGTCCATGGTGACAAATACGATTACTCAAATGTAGAGTATGTGAATTATGAGACAAAAGTATGTATCATTTGTCCTGAACATGGTGAGTTTTGGCAAACACCACATAACCATTTAAATGGTAAGGGTTGCCCTAAATGTAGTGGTTGTTATGTTCCAACAACAGAAGAATGGATTGTATCAGCTCGTAAAGTTCATGGCAATAAATATGATTATTCAAAAGTAGAATATGCTAACAATAAAACCAAAGTTTGCATTATTTGTACAGAACATGGTGAGTTTTGGCAAAAGCCTAATAATCACAACAATGGCCAAGGTTGCCCAAAATGTGGTTTTGAAAAGAGTTATGAAAACAAAACTTTAACTAAAGAAGAATTTATTAAAAAAGCAAAAAAAGCCCATTATAACAAATATGAATACACCAAAGTGAATTATATTAACACTCAGACCAAGGTTTGTATTATTTGTCCTGAGCATGGTGAATTTTGGCAAACGCCAAATTCTCACCTCCAAGGTCATGGTTGCCCTAAATGCCGTAATGAAGCTAATGGTAAACGTTGTAGTTTGTCAAAAGAAGAATTTATTAAAAAAGCTAATGAAGTTCATAAGGGTAAATATAACTATGGCAAGGTGGAATATGATGGTAATAAAACCAAAGTTTGCATAATTTGTGCTGAACATGGTGAATTTTGGCAAAAACCAAATGGTCATTTAAGTGGACAAGGTTGTCCCAAATGTAATTTAAGTCATTTGGAACGTAGTGTTATGACCTACTTAGATAATGTTGGAATTGCTTATGATTATCAGAAACGGTTTGATTGGTTGGGGTTACAGAGTTTGGATTTCTATTTACCTGATTACAATGTAGGTATTGAATGCCAAGGGATTCAACACTTTGAGCCTATTGAACGTTTTGGTGGCGAAGATAGTTTTATTGAATGTCAAAAACGTGACAAGAAAAAGAAAGCATTATGTGAAGAGAATGGTATTAAGTTATTGTATTTTGGAAACACCACCAATTACGATACGTTCCTTGGTGAGGTGGTTCATGATGATGTACAACACCTTATCGATTATTTAAAAAATGATAAATAATACTATACATTTTCATATTAATATAAGGAATTGCTAATAGTTAAATAATTTTCTAAGAGAAAATGTTGGAAATTATATAAACACTAAGTATTATACAAACAAAGAAATTAAAAGCATATATTTTTATATCTTAATGTAAGATTGTGTAACAATAAAACAGAATAATATGATTAATGTAATTAAGAACAGAAAGGAGGACTATATTGTTTATGATATTCAGCTGGACGGGACGGTAATTAATTGCCTTGGCATGAATGTTGCACACAACACAGACGGGTTTAATTTTCAGATGCCTAAGGAAGAAGAATTCAGATATACAGATGAGAACCCTTATATTAGTAAGGGCCTTGGGCGAAATTATAAAAAAGGTGAAAAATTTACAAAAGTTGAGGCTGATGTTGCAGAATTTGAAGACCTTTTCTTAAATGATGAGTGCTCTATCGGCCGAACAAAGATGGGTTTGTCGATAGATGAAATGGTGCCGAACTCGATAAATTTCTCTCGTAAAAATTACGCTGACCTTTTGGATGAAGATACAGGTGAAATTAAACTTGTAGGAAATACCATTAAGTCTAAGAAAATGCCAATATACATTGAAAAGTTCTTGGATAAAGGCATTCGTTTGTTGCTTGTGGATAAAGGCAAAGAATTTTTAGAGTTATATTATGATTATATTGAAAAAATATATAATATGCAAATTCCTCTTAAAGACATTGCCTCTATTGGTAAAATTAAGACAAGCATTGAAACCTATAAGAATAATTGCAACACACTTACGGCCGCAGGGGCTAAGAAATCACGTCAAGCGTGGTATGAACTTGCAATTCAGCATAATCTTGACGTACATATGGGTGATGCAATTTATTACATCAACACGGGTGATAAAAAGAATGATTCAGATGTTAAACGTGTAACGCATTTCTTCTATAAGGATAAAGATGGTAAAAAAATCGACTATGTTCTCAATGAGGATGGTACTCCAATGACCAATAAGAAAGGTGGTACAATTAGTCTTACTAAGACAATTGAAAAAGAGTACACTGCAAAATTCAAAGGTTGGAAAAAAAAGAGTAAGGACGATAGAAAACCGACAAAGTTAGAATTTGGAAGAACTCTTTACCCCAATCTTCAAGAAGAAGATGAAATCTTGTTCAATTGTGTATTACTACCAAATAATATCATTGATGATGAGGATGATCACTTCTGTGACGATGATTTGGAGTATAATCGTGATAAGTATATTGACATGTTTAATAAAAAGGTAAAGCCTTTGCTTGTCTGCTTTGATTCTTCTATTAGATATAGAGTTGATGAAAAGGGTAATACTGTAAACAACATCCTTATTACGTCACCAAAAGACAGAAAGACATTTACTGAGGTTGAGTGTAAATTGGTTAGTGGGCAACCTTATGCATCGACAGACCAAGATACGTATAAACAACTTATGACAATGGATGATAAAGAAATTGCCTTTTGGAAACGAATGAACAAACGCCCTCTATTTGAAAAGGAGTGTGGAATGAATTGGGATGAAATTGAGCGTGAATACGATGAACGAATGTCAATTAAAACACAAGATGGAATCCATGATGAAGTAGAGGCTTTCCAAAAGTTTATTGATGGTTTATCAGTTGATGATATTATTAATTTTGAAGGTTTTCCCAAAAACATTTCAGAAATGATATATGATAAGCATGATGATGGCATTTTCTATTCATATAAATACGACGTAGAAATTGGGCGTATTACAGACATTACGAACAAGTTTTATGAGTTATCTAACGATGATGGTTTAAATGAATAAAACGAAAAAAGATCCACAAAACTGTGGATCTTTTTTTTAATATATGAGAATTAATATTCTCCTGCATCAAATACGTTTCTAACGTACAAGCCATCTGTTTTCTTTTCAAGAATGTTAGTTTGGTCAGCACTAATTCTAACCGATTCATTAACCTTGGTACTCAAGTTAGTTTGGAAACTATTAAACTCTTGTGTAAGATTATTAATCTTGTTAGATAGATTTGTATTTTCATTCTTATTATTTTGTACTTGCGTATTTAATGTTGAAACCTCAGGAACTAATGTACCTACCTTTGTTTTAAGATCTGAAACATCAGTTTTTAATGTTGGAACATTGCTTTCTAATGTAGTTACCTTTGTTTTAAGATCTGAAACATCGGTTTTCAATGTTGGAACGTCACCTTCTAATGCAGTCACTTTTGTTTTAAGAGTTGGAATTTCACCTTCTAATGTAGTTACCTTTGTCTTAAGATTAGTAACATCAGGTTTAAGCGTTGTAAGGTCTGCCTTATTGTTAGCCACATCAGTTTTCAAACCATTGATATTATCCTTATTAGTTGAAATATCCTGTTTGATTAAAGTTAAATCAGAAGAACCTGTATTAACTTTTTCTTTCAGCTTATCAATTTCTGTCTTGTTATCTGTAATATGGTTTGCATTAGCAGTAACTCTCTCATCAATCCGTCTAAGTGCAGAATCACTTATATTAGATTGTCCACTCACGGTTGTTTGTAATGCATTAGTTACTTCTAATAACTTAGAAATAGCTTTCTGTCCACTAACAGTGCCTTCACTACCAAACACCACAGTATAGTCCTCAAAGTCATTACTTACATAAAGTCCATTAGCCTCAGCCTTAATTGCTTGTTTATTGGAGCTTGCAAGACGAACATTTGCAGTTAAACTATCAGTGTCACCTGTTGTCGTTTTATTAAGTTCAACCGTGCCTGAATTACCAACTTCCCATTTTTTAGCAACTTTTACCAAGCCATCATTAATTGTTTTAATAGCATCAGCATTAGTCTTAATATTCTTATTAATATCACTTAGAAGAGCTGAAACAGGAATTGTCACCTGACTTTCATGACCGGCAGTTTCAATAGTTAAAACCACACTATTACTATTACTATCAAATGTACCATTCTTAATTAATGAGCCACTATAAAGTTTGTATGTGTGTGTTCTACCACCTTTATCAACATATGTAAGTTCACTTGTTGCTGCGTCATAAGTCAAATTAAAGTTGTCTATTGCACTTTGATTAGATGTTACTCGTTGATCAAGTTTTTCAACTTCACGATTAACCTCTACTTTTGTTGCATAACCATCCTTAACACCTTGAACTTCTTCCTTTGTGGCATAAACATTCTTAGCATCAGCAGCATTTAACTTATCATTTAATTTAGATTGTACATCAGCAGATTTAGCATAATCTTGAAGTTTTGTTGTTACTTCCTCTTTGTCGAACACGTCAACTGCGTTAGCCTTTGCCTTAATAGAATTATCAAGTTTGTTAACCTCAGTAGAGAGTGCAATTTCGAGAGCTTTTTCTTTTGATTCTGCACGATTCTTTTCATTAACCACTGCATTAGCATTGGCTTCTTCAGCTCTTGTGGCTCGTACGATTTCAGACTGTAAGTCAGAATTAGCTCTTTCAGCGATGTTTTTAACATTTCCAACCTCAGTAGATACAGATTCAACCTTATCTTTATTTGATTTAGTTGTACTTAACAACTTTGATACTGCAGTTTGACCACTAACAGTACCTTCATCACCAAATACCACTGTGTAATCTTCAAGGTCATTACTTACAAATAAACCTTCTCCATCAGTCTTTAATCCTTGTTTTGTTCCACTTGAAACACGAACATTTGCAGATAACTCATCTTCATCACCAACAGTATTCTTTGTAAGAGTTACGGTTGAAGTTGGTTTAACAGTAAATTTCTTAGCAAGTTTTGCAATAGCTCCATTAATTGTACTAAGTGCTCCCTCAGCATTTACCACACGACCATTAATATCAGTTAAAAGTTTAGAAACAGGAATTGAAATTTCTTTGGTTTCCCCATTAGAACCCTTTAATACAAGAATAACACTATTACTACTTTCATCAAATCTTCCACTTTCAAGGAGTGAACCATTTGCCAATACAAAGCTTTGTGCTCTACCATCCTTACCTGTATACGTAAGTTTATTTGTTGCAGGGTCATAACTCAAATTAAAGTTTCCAATTGCAGCCTCATTTGCCGTTACTCTTCCTGCAAGTCCTTCGGTTACAGCATGAACATCAGACTTAGTTGCAGCAGCATCTTGAACCTTAGTTAATTCTGTTTTAGTTGCGTATGTATTAACAACATCTGCGGAATTTGCTTTAGTATCAACAACAGACTTAACGGAGCTAATTGCATTATCTGTATAAACCTTAGAATCTGCAAGTACTTTAGCCTCACGTTCTTTAGCACTATTAGTTTCAGCATCAGTATAAGCCTTAGCATCTGCAAGAACCTGTCCTTCACGTTCCTTTGTTTTTGCCACCTCACTATTGATAGTGTTATTAACTTTTACAACCTCTTCGTTTGTATAAGTTTTAGCATCTGCAAGAACTTGTGCTTCACGTGTCTTTGCAGCTTCTTCTTTCTGAGCAATAAGTGTTGTGTTATTTCCAACTTTTTCTAAGATAACATTTTCTTTATCTACGGCTCTCTCAACTTCCTTACTAATTGCATTAGCATTAGCCTTTTCAGCAGCAGTTGCACGAGTTTCTTCGGTCGTAATTGCCTCCTTATTAGCAAGAGAAAGTTTATGCGTATCGCCAACAGAATCTTCTAATTTCTTAACAGCATTTTCACGAACAGTTGCTTCAGCATTAACTGCATTCGTTATATGTGATTTTGAAACATAAACACCATCAGCTTTAACTTCTAAAATATTATCTAAAGATGGATTAACAAGAAGTTTTGCAGTAAGAACATTTTGCGCACCAATTTTATCTTCCAAAACTAAATGAATGGAACTCGTATCAGCAGCTGTAAGTTCATGTACTAAGTCATGTGCAGGTATTCGTACAACCTTATCTTTATCACTTATGGTAAATGTTAAAACAATATCTTCATTTGTTGAATCATATGAAGCATCCTTCAACACATCAAATGCGAGACTCGATAAATCAATTGGATAGTCATTATCACCAACCTTAATTAATAATATTGAGCGACTCTTATTGTATGTAGCACTAACATTTACTTTAAGTCCACCATTTGATACAATAATTGACTTATCAGTGCCTAATTTAACATCATTAGAAACAGTAAAGATACCCTTTTTATCATTGTTAACAGTAGTTTTAACAGTATCTGTCTCAGAACCTCTAACTTCAAGATTATTGATGAAATCAAGATTGTCTTCAATATCTTCAATATGTTCAGAATGTTCATTCAAGGTTTTTTCAACAGTACTATTCTTATACTTAATGTTTTTTGCGATACCATCTACTGTGTATTCACCATCAACTAATTTAAGAATGTTGTCTTCATCACTTGAAACATTTAAATTTGCGCTAATAACATCTTTATCATTATCAACTGATACTGTTACACCTGTCTTCTTTCCATTATCTCCCGAATAAACAGGTAATGGAACTTCTGTCTCATAAGCATCTACTTTGAACTCTCCATTAACATAACCACTTGTTTTAAACACAAGCGCATTCTGTTTTTCCTTACTTGATTCAATAGATGCCGAAGCATAAAGACCGTCAGTAGTTTTACCAAGAATATTATTATCGAAATTCTTTTTACTAAGCCCTTCACTTCCTGCAATGTTGACATCAGCAGTAATAACATTACCCCCTTCATTTTCGTCTTGGGTTAATGTAAGTTTCACTGTATCAGTGTCATCAACATCAACATACATTTCATTGCTTAACTGCACAACAAACTTAGCAATCTTGTCAATTGCATCAGCCAAGCTCTTTGCGTCACGAATAACTTCATCATGATTGTCTGGGGTGTACGATACTCTTCCGTCAACCATCTTCTCATTATAAACCAACCCGCAAGCTTCAATAATGCTTGTTATGTCATCATCCGTAAAAGCCATTGCCTCCTTAAGTTCTGTATCGGCCTTTTCACGAGCAGTTACCTCATTAGCAATAGCTTTTTCCAACTCAGCATCCTTATCCGCACGAGCCTTTGCCTCAGCTTCTATACCCTTTTGGAAGTCACCCTTTTCAGAAATAATACTTTCTAACCCTTCAATTTTACTTTTCAAATCTGCGGTATCAAACAAGAAAAAAGATTTACCTTCATTTGTTTCTCCTTCAGGAAGACCAACCATGATAATGGCATTTTTCTTACCCTCAGCACCATAGAAGAAAAGAACAGGTTCATATGGGAGTAAAGTGGTAGTTTTATCAAACTCCATTTTATTCTCCACATAAGCAATTACTTCCTCACGCTTATTAAAATTTTTATCTTTAGTGCCGTGACGTAACTGTAATTTATATGTATTGCTCATTATTTATAATATTTTTCTATTTTATCTTAAAATTCTCCAAAATTGAGAGATAGCTGAACTTTAATATCATTTGTTCCATTAACACTCTTAAGTGTAAGTTCACCCGTTTCCGAATTAAAAGTCGAACCTTCTTGTTGTAATAGTCTACCTTCAAGTTCATCATCCTTTTCTTTACGGCTATTTACTTCGGCCTCAATAGCGTCCAATTGATGTTTATCAGCATCTGTACGAGCAGTCACCTCAGCATCAATAGCTTCTTTCAATTTTGCATCCTCTGCCTTACGATCTTCTATTTCAGTATTGATTGAATCTGACAGTTGTTTATCAGCATCTTCACGAGATTTTACCTCAGCAGCAAGTGCTTCTTTCAATTTTGTGTCCTCTGCCTGACGCTCTTCTCTTTCAGTATTAATAGTGTTATTTACTTCTTCACTATTTCTCGTTGCATTATTAAGTGCCTCTAAAACTTTACTGTTTTCATCTTTGCGTTCTTGGCGTTCAGCTTCAATTTCCTCTTCCAAGGTTCTATCTGCCTCTTGAAGGCTTTCCTCCATTTCATCAAGAATTGGTTGAATGCTACTCACAACATCATCATAAACCATTTCATTAACACTAATGAAGTCATTACCAATAACGCGGTACTCAACCATTTTCTTTCCATTTGGTGCTTTGTCAACAGTGACGGTATCCCCTTGTTTCATTTCATTTCTAACCCACTTGAAACCATCCCACTCATTGATGAAATAGTGACGTGTAAAGGTTATACCCTGACCATTGTTTGGTAACATTGGTTTAAAAGAAGCATTACCACAAGCAAAGTTTGTTGAAAGCCAAATAGATTTACCATTCTTTACCGACGGAAGAAGAAGGGTTGGATATTCCATATCCATTATTTCCTCAACATCAAAATAATTCTTACCATTATAATCTTTAACCAAACGTAAAGAAAGATGATAATTACTTGCAATTACATCTTGATAAACACCGTCCTTATTATAATGAAAACGCTTAATATAAGCCTTTGTGTTGTCATCATTTGTTGTTGCAGTCCAAAAAGCTGAACGCTCTTTGAAATAACCAAAATTACAACCATCATCAGCATATCCCGTAGGAGTTACACGGAAGCCAAAAGAATCAAGTCCATTATGGCTATCACATTTCTGTTCACACTTGTTGTTAGCCTCTCGTTCTCGTGTCCCAACGCATCTATCATCAGTATAATCAAAGCATACGTCATCAGCACAAACACAAGTTTTCTCACAGTCACAATCCTTTTTCTTGTGGCAACCACAATCATCATGACCACTATGTGAATTATCACAACTATCATCACTACCACAAGTATCACAAGAATCAGAGCAGCAACCATCTTTCCACATAGTCTTAGACTTCAATAGTTTACCCGCCCATTTACCTAAAAACTTATTCTTATCTGCCTTCTCATGGTCTTTATCACATTCGCAAGGTTCAATAGCATTAAAAAGGTCATCCCAATCTCCTTTTGTCGGGATTCTCCATCCACTCTTCTTTAATTCACAAGCAATATCTCGAACCGCTTTGTAATCATATAAGTAACCATAGTCACTAATATCTTCACAAGTAACATATCTATCACCCATAATATTACCACAAGAAGGTAGAGAACCACCTTCTGCAACATTAACGATAGATTTAACTGTTTTAAATTGTCCTGTTCTGTAAGACGGGGCAACACCTAATGGTGCATTTCTTAAACCATCTCCAAACAAAGTGTTATCAGTTGATACACTAAAATCCGTATTCTCATTTGTTGCAAAACCCTCAATATGCTGCATTGTACCATCAGCATTTGTTAATTTTAGCACACCATTGAGCTTATCAAATTCTACATTAACAACACTTGTCTTCATATCTTCAGTTTTAACAAAATCTAATACACCTTCGGCAGAGACATGACTACCATCCATTAACGTAATCACGAGATCTTTATCCTTAACGGCAATAGACTTAACATCACGACCTTCTAAGACATAAAAGTTGTTGTCAACTTCTTGACCGTTCAATGCACAATTCTTTGTGTAATCACCTGTATAATCAGATTTTAAACGATAATAAGTTATTCCATTCATTATTTTAAAAATTTTTTATTTTAATAATAAATATCTGAATTTAATCAAATATTGGTATCGTATTTATAGTTTTCAACAATTTCAGTAAAATTTAATGGACAGCTATAAAAACGGAATCTCTCAACAATATCCAATACCGTTTTTCCAAATTTAGACATTGTTATT
>ERZ773046.1235-NODE-1235-length-14971-cov-7.215205_pt1 | contig 14971 bp, 12 predicted proteins | sample MGYA00580634_ERZ773046 | MGnify/ENA primary metagenome ERZ773046 (study PRJEB29015, sample SAMEA2738127) | human oral metagenome | biome: human oral; feature: human-associated habitat; material: saliva | place: China | collected 2159 ... | reverse complement strand
GACCGTCCGCCGGGAAGGTCAGGTTGATGTGCGGCACGGAGTAGGCGCGTGCGATCTCTGCCGCGCGCGATGAGTAGGCGCCGTTGTTGACGATGAGGAGTTTTTTCCCTGCGGGAACGAGCGAGCTGACACAGGCGTCGATGCAGAGCGTGCCCGACCCGCAGAAGAGCACCGTTGCCCAGTCCGCCGCATCGGCGTGGACGACCTTCAGGAGGTCGGTGCCGAGCTCGCGCATGAGCTGACCGAATGCACGCTCACGCGGGCAGATGTCGGGGACGATCTGTGCCATCTTGACGGTGTCCGTCGTGGTCGCAGGCCCAGGGTTGAGGAGGACGTTGCGCTGGATGTTCATGGTTTACTCCCGATACATAAAGCAGTGAAAGACGAACTCGTTGTTCCAGTATCCCTTGAGATCCATAGCAGGAAAGACGATGCGCAGTCCATGTGCCGATGCGTAGTCGGTAAAGAGGCTATGTGTGTAGAAGTGCCGCTGCAGATCCTTATACAGCGCGTCGTAGTTGGGAATATTTGCTCGACGGAACGCAAGGTAGTCTTCGCGTTTTTCAATATCGTGCAGCCCCATGATGCCGATGGCGCCGCGGCTCTTTTCCCGCATGAGGTCGAGGACATGGACGGCGTAGTCGTCACTGGGGAAATAGGGGAATACGCCGCTGGCAAAGATGGCGTCGTATTTCTGATCGACGGTGATGGCGTCTGCCTCGCCGGCGTATAACTCTGCCGGGGATGAGAGCACCGCACGTGCGGTCTCGATAAGCCCCTCGGCATAGTCCGTTCCGCCGACGGTCATCCCGTCGCGCTGCATCAGATAGAGGTTTGCACCTGTCCCGCAGCCGACCTCAAAGACGCTGGAATCATTGGTGAGGCAGAGCAGTTCTTTCGTTTGTGCGTATTCGTCGAGGAAGGCATCCAGTGAGATGCCTTCCCCCATCACGTCATAACCGTTGAGGCGCTTGAGTTCGAGGAAAGTGTCCTCCCAGTTCCCCGACAGTTTGCCCGTGCCGGGCTTTCTGCGGTTCCAAATCTCTCTCCACTTGTTGTCCATGGTGACCTACTTTCGATACAGAAATACGTTAAAGACGAACGGTGTATTCCAGTACCCTTCCATCTCGATGGCGGGATACTCGATCCTGAGGCTGTGCGAACGGGCAAAGTCCGCGAAGAAGCTGCGGCGATAGAAGAGCTTGTTGAGTCCCTTGTAGCGCTCGTCATAGTCGGGAATTGCCGCGCGGCGGTAGGCGAGGAAATCCTCTTTTTTCGCCGCATCATGCAGGTCGATGAGGCCGATTGCTCCCGTTGACTTTTCGAGCATCCGCGTGAGCACGCGCGCTGCGAATGCCTCGTCAGGAAAGTAGGAGAAAACACTGTTGGAGAGTGCCGCATCGTAGGTCAGCGTCGTATCAAAGGCATCTGCCTCGCCGCACGTGAGCTCCCGTGCCCCGGGGAGCACGCCGCGTGCCGCCTCGACGAGAGCGGCGGAGTAGTCCGTGCCGCCGACAGCAATGCCGTCACGCTGCAGGAGATAGAGGTTCGCTCCCGCCCCGCAGCCGACGTCGAAGACGCTCATCCCTGCTGTGAGGTGCAGCAGCTCCTTGATGCACTGTGCCTGCATGAGGAGAGAATCGAGTGGTATGCCGCCATCCATGACGTCGAAGCCGTTCATGCGCTTGAGCTCGAGGAAGATATCCTGCCAGCTGCCCGAGAGGGCAGCTTCGTTTGCCTGCCGTCGGTTCCAAACGGCTTTCCACTTGCTGTCCATGTGACCTTCCTTCCATACAGATGACGCAGCGCTCAGACGACCTCGATCAGTCGGATGATGTCCTTGATTGGCAGGAGTTCCTTGTCGATCTCATGGGCGCGGTGATGGACGAGGATGGAGCGTGCCGCATTCTCCATGGAGGGAAATGCTGCGCGCGTGAGCTGGTTGGCGTAGATGACGATGCGGACACCGTGCGCCGCGAGCTCCGCCTCCGTGATCGTGTTGTAGGAGGATGGGACGGCGACGATGGGGACATCGGGGTGGCTTGCGTGGAAGGCGTCGCAGAACGCGATGACCTCATCGGGCGATTTGGCGCGCGAGTGGATCATGATGGCGTCTGCGCCTGCCGCGACATACGCCTCGGCGCGTGCGAGGGCATCCTCCTGCCCCTTTTCGAGGATCAGGCTCTCGATGCGCGCGATGATCATGAACTCCTCCGTGCGCTGTGCCGATTTACCCGCCGCGATCTTTTCGGAGAAATTTTCGATTGTGTCCTGCGTCTGCGCGACTTCCGTGCCAAAGAGGGAGTTGCGCTTTGCGCCCGTCTTGTCCTCGACGATGACGGCAGAGACGCCGATGCGCTCGAGGGTGCGTACGTTGTAGGCGAAATGCTCTGCCGTTCCGCCCGTGTCCATGTCGAGGATGATGGGCTTCGTCGTGACGTCCATGACCTCGTTGATGGTCTGGATGCGGTCGGAGAGGTCGACGAGCTCGATGTCGGGTTTGCCGCGTGAGGTCGAGTCACAGAGACTGGAGACCCACATGGCGTCGAACTGGTCGAGGCCGCCGTCATTCTCGACGACGGTTTTTTCCGCGATCAGCCCCGTGAGGCCGTTGTGCACCTCGATGGTCTTGACGATGGGGACAATGTCGAGGAGACGACGCAGACGGCCGCGGCGCGCCTCGGGCATAGCGAGCAGCTCGCGCATCTGCCAGTCGATTTTGCGTACCTCGTCATTGTAGGTGTACGGCGGCTCAACGAGCTGCCCGCCGCAGCGCGCGAGTGCCGCGAGAACGTTTTTGCGGATGGAGGACTCGGGTCCCTGCGCCCAGTTGCTCCCGTGGACGACGTAGTCGGGGCGCAGACGGTCGATGATCTCGTCGTACATGATGTGCTCCTGCACGACGACCTCCGCGACCTCGGGCAGCGCGCTGAGCATCGCCATGCGCTCCTCGAGCGTCTTCGTCGGAAAGCGGTTGTAGCGCACCATCTCCGCATCGGAGAGAACGCCGACGGTGACGCGGCCCAGCTCTGCCGCCGCGCGCAGGAGGTTCTTGTGCCCCGCATGGATGATATCCGTGCAGAAGCAGGTGTAGACGTTCTTCATATCTTTCCCTCTATTTCATTTTTGCTGTATATATGCCTCCCCCGTCCGCGACGGGGGAGGTGGCACGCGCCAGCGTGACGGTAGGGGCGCTGGTGGCTTGTATGCATCTCTGACGATAGAAAAAAGCTGTTGCTCAAAGCGCCCCTTCCACCGCTTCGCGGTCCCCCTCCCCCTCAGTGGAGGGGGAGGCTTTGCTTCACTAGGTTTGCTACAGGGGATGCACCGCCTTCTCGGCAGAGAGAACCTCCTTTAGCTTTGCGTCGGGCATCCCCGCAGACAGGAACCCGTAGGCAAGCATCCCGCAGGCAAGCATCCCGTAGGCAAGCTTCCAGCAGGCGGGCATCCCGCCATAACGATCACAGAAATCAAACGCCCTTTACGCGCGCCTCCAGCGCCCGCAGCTCCTCCACCGTGTCGATCTCCCACACGTCCTCGCGCGTGCACTCCCTGATATACACGTCGCATTCGTGCGGATGGTATTTCAGCATGATCTCGTCCCAGTAGAGCTGGCGGTACTGCTCCTCGGCGTAGAGCGCATTCGCGCAGCGCGCCAGCCGCGCCCCGTCCGCTGCCGTCCAGTAGGAGAGACCGAGCATCTGGTGACAGGGGTGTGAGCTCTCTGTATCAATATGCGTGATCCTCCCGTCGGCATCCGCATCAAAACACCAGTCATCCGTCGCCGTCACGGGGAATGCGATGTAGTTCGTGCGCTCCTGTGTGGGCGTGATGATGGCCGGATGCGCGAGGTAGAGATCGCCCTCGATGACATAGCTGTCCTCGAGCAGCCCGGCGCGCCCCGCGAGGGCGATGGAGGAGATGTTATTGGCCGTACTCCAGTCCGGATTGTCGAGAAAGGCGATGTGCGGGTACGCGTCCTTGAGCGTATCAAACGCCGCGCCGCAATAACCCCGTACTATAGTAATCGACGAAATCCCCGCCACATTAAGCGCATCTAAAATTGTCGCGATGATCGGCACACCGTTCACGGGAACGAGCGGCTTCGGCAGGTGATCGGTCAGCGGTGCGAGCCGTGACCCACGCCCGGCCGCGAGAATGACGGCGCGCGTCACACGATGCGCGCCCATCACGCGAGCCCCATCTTGCGCTTCGCCTTCGCGAGCGTCTTTTCGGCGATGTGCGCGGCACGCTCCGCCCCCCGCGCAATCTCTGCGTCGAGGTATGCCTTATCCGTGAGCAGCTCCGCATAACGCTCGCGGATGGGGCGCAGCTCGTCGGCGACGACCGTCCCGACGGCCGTCTTGAAGTCGCCGTAGCCCTTTCCGGCGAACTCCGCCGTGATCGCATCGTAGGATTTTCCCGTGATGGCGGAGTAGATCGTCATCAGATTGTTGATGCCGTCCTTGCCCTCGCGGAACGCGACCTCGGCCTCACTGTCCGTGACGGCGGACTTGAATTTTTTGAGGATCGTCTTCTCATCGTCGAGGATGAAGATGGTCGCCTTGGCGTTCTCGTCGGACTTGCTCATCTTCGCTGTTGGCTCCGCGAGGCTCATGACGCGTGCCCCCGCCTTTGGGAAATAGCCCTCGGGCAGGCGGAACGTCTCGCCATAGACGTAGTTGAACCGCGCGGCGACGTTCCGTGTAAACTCGAGGTGCTGCGTCTGATCGGCGCCGACGGGCACGTAGTCCGCCTGATAGAGGAGAATATCGCCCGCCATCAGTGCGGGATAGGTGAAGAGTCCCGCGTTGATGTCCTCGGGATGCTTCGCCGACTTATCCTTGAACTGCGTCATGCGGCTGAGATCGCCGAACGGGCTGAGACACGAGAGCATCCAGCCCATCTGTGCGTGTGCGGGGACGTGGCTCTGGATAAACACCAAACTCTCCTCCGGATTGAGGCCGCACGCGAGCAGGAGGGCAAACGCCTCACGGCTCGCCTTGCGCCGCATGGCGGGCTCGTGGTAGACCGTCAGCGCGTGCAGATCGGCGACGAAGTAGTAACAGTCGTATTCCTTCTGCAGCTGCCGCCAGTTCTTCACCGCGCCGAGATAGTTGCCGAGGGTGAATGTACCGGTGGGCTGGATGCCGCTCAGGATGATCTTGCGGCGGGCTGCATCATTTTCGTTCATGAATGTTCCTTCCTTTATAACGTAGAATCATCTTCATTATATATCATGAGAGATAGATAAGCAAAGGTACGCGGCAACGAAATTCTCGCAAAGAATGAAATAATCTATACGCGTAACATCTGTTACAGAAAATGATAATCAGTTTATATTATAATTTGAATGAAGATTTGTTCCAACGACAATTTGAGGAGGTGTCTTTCCATGACAGAACAGAAATACAGTGAGATGGGGCATGAATTTCTCGCGCGGCTGGGAAAAACGCGTCTGCGTCCCGGCGGGCGTGAGGCGACGGAGTGGCTCCTTTCCCATGTGGATTTTACCATTGACACGAGCGTCCTTGAGGTCGCCTGCAACATGGGTACGACGATGATCTCGCTGGCGGAGGAGCATGGCTGCCGCATCACGGGGCTCGATATGAACCCCGCCGCCCTCGCGAAGGCACGAGCCAACATCGAGGCACACGGGCTATCTGATGTCGTCGACGTGGTCGAGGGCAACGCCATGGCGCTGCCCTTCCCCGACGTGACGTTCGACGTTGTTATCAATGAGGCGATGCTCACCATGCTGCCGCGCGAGAACAAGGCAAAGGCGATCGCCGAGTATTTCCGTGTACTGAAGCCGGGCGGTGTGCTGCTGACCCATGACGTCGCGCTGCGCACGGACGACGAGGAGCAGGCGGCGGAACTACGCGCGGGGATCTCACGTGCGATCCGCGTGAACGTCGACCCGCTCCCCGCCAAGCGGTGGGAGGAGCTCTTTCAGCACGCGGGATTCCGCACGGAGGTGCAGACGGGCAATATGACCCTCCTCGACCCCGTTGGGCTCGTGCGTGACGAGGGATTTGACGGTGCGATGAAGATCATCCGCAACGGGCTGCGCACGGAGAACATCGACCGCTTCCGTACGATGTTCAACTTCTTCTTCGACCACAACAAGGAGTTTTCGTATATTGCCGTTGTCAGCAGAAAGTAGAGTATCTTGATGATGAAAGAAATGAGCATGAAAAAGGGCGCGACGCGCGCCCTCGTCGCAGCGGGAGTGGCCTCGCTGTGCGCGATGCCGCAGGCACTTGCGGCGCCATAGGATGTGGCTGAGACGCAGGATGTATCTGCCTCTGCGCCCGCTGCGCCGGAGAAGCATACCTCTGTATATAAGACGGGAACGATCGTCATCACGGCCTCTGGGTACGCCGAGCAGATGCGCTTTGCTCCGGCCAGCATCTCTGTCATCCGGGCGGATGAGATCGAAAAGCGTGGCTATACCGATCTCAGGCAGGTACTGAGCATGACTGAGGGGGTGGATACTGTCGGCGCGACGGGGCGGTTTGATACGCCCGCTATCTCCATCCGTGGCATGAGCGACGCGCATACGCTCATTCTCGTGGATGGTGTGGCGCAGTCCGGCCCGCGCAGATCGAGCGGATTGAGGTCGTACGCGGCCCCATGTCGACGCTTTACGGCTCAGATGCGATGGGCGGAGTCATCAACATTATTACGAAAAAAGTCACCGATGCGTTTCAGGGGAGCGTTTCCGTTGCCCATCTTTTTGAGACAACTAAGGACAAAGAGGACACGACGAAGTTCAGCTTTAATGCAGCGGGACCGATCACCCGGGATAGGGTCGGGATGCAGCTGCGCGGCAGCTATCTCACACGCGGTGCGTCCTCCTTTGGCGTCGACAAGGAAAAACGCGACTACGACAACTGGAATCTCGGTACGCGGCTGACCTATACGCCCGCGGTCGGGCACAGCTACTATCTGGATGTGGATCGCGGGCAGAACATGCGCGCGGGAGATTTTGCCCAGCGGATGACGATGGTGAGCCCCTTTGGTTCAACCATGCATGTGGAACCAAAAGGTACAATGGCACAGCGGTTTGATCGGACAAAGATCGTACTCGGCGCATAGAACAAGGTGGGGCCCGGGACGTGGACAAACACGCTGTCCTTCCTGCGCAACGAGATGCATCTGGATGCGGATCTCGCGGCGACGGTTCGTCCGATCTACGTCGTGGGCACTGTTCGGCGAGGATACGTGGACGATCGCGCCGAAGCTCGACATGGCGTACGGCCTGCGCTGGAACCATGCGGGGGACTATGCCGATAACGTCAGCCCGCGTGCCTATCTCGTCTACACACCGGATAAGTACTTCGTCATCAAGGGCGGCGTTGCGACAGGATACAAGGCACCGACGATGCTGCAGTCCTCGCCCGTCGATGTGCATCTCAACATGACGGGGGAGATTTACCGCGGCAGCAGTGCGCTGCGGCCTGAGCACTCGACGACGGAGGAGGTCGGCCTGTACTATACGAATGGCCGGCACAAGACGGATGCACATCTGACGTTCTTCCATACGGCATTCCGGAACAAGATTGAGCTTGGAGATGCTGTGACGATCGCCGGTGTCGGCGATGTACGCACCTATGAGAACATCGGCCGGGCACGCATCCATGGCGTGGAGTTCGGGACGAAATTCGCTGTGGCGCCGAAGGTCACGGCGACGGCGAACTGGACCTTCCTCACGAGCCAGATCAAAAACGGTGCACATGCGGGGCAGCCGCTGCGCTCTACGCCAAAACAGGCGGTGAATGTGCAGCTTGACTGGATGCCGACGGCAGCAACCGATGTCTGGCTCAGCGCGCAGTACCGCAGTGGGATGTATCGCTCCACGCAGGCGGCGGGACTGTCGCGCACCTATCGTCCCTTTACCGTTCTCAACATGGGCATCACGCACAAGCTGCGTGACAATCTGCGCGTCCAGTTCGCAGTCAACAACCTGCTGAATTGTGATTTTGACCGTACGACGGCGGTCGGCGGTACGCGCTACCATGACTACTATGATGATCTCGATGCCGACGGTGTGGCGGGTGGCTCCTATATGTCGCGCCGGAGCTATTGGCTCGGGCTGACCTACGATTTCTGACCGTTTCTTTTGTTTTTCCGCACTTCCTCAGGCAGCGGTACGTTGTGCAGTGACGTACTGCTGCCCTTTTGTATGAAAAATCTCCTTGCCAACATCTCTCTCCTCTGTTACAATATCTTCCGTAGTGAAAAACATAAACCACAAGATATAGTATAAAGGAGTAAAATCTATGACAGTGACGACGGTGACAAAACGTGCGGGTCATGCCGTGCCCTATGACCGGTCGAAGATCCTCAATGCCATTACATCGGCGAGCAAGGAGTACGTCCACCCGATGACGGCACTCGAGATCGACACGGTGACGAAGAGCGTCGAGGAGGCGTTCGGCGACCGTACGGAGATCAGCGTCGAGGAGATCCAAGACCTCGTCGAAAAGCAGCTGCTCGCGCACGGACACTACGACATCGCGCGCCGCTACATCACCTATCGCCAGCGCCACGCCCAGCGGCGTCTCGCGCAGAAGCACCTCATGGAGAGCTACCGCGACATCTTCTTTGCCGATGCGGTGGACTCCGACCTCAAGCGCGACAACGCGAACATCAACACGGACGCGTCGATGGGCATCATGCTGAAACTCGGCGCGGAGGGCGCGAAGCACTTCGTCGACAACTACGTCCTCGAGGAGCGCTATGCGACGGCCGACCGCGAGAACTTCATCCACATCCACGACAAGGACTTCTCGCTCATCACGTTCAACTGCTGCCAGATCGACCTCCTCAAGCTATTCCGCGGCGGCTTCTCGACGGGACATGGCTTCCTGCGCGAGCCGAACTCCATCCGCGCCTACGCGAGCCTCGCGTGCATCGCGATTCAGTCGAACCAGAACGACATGTTCGGCGGGCAGAGCATCAACGCCTTTGACTATGCCATGGCGGACGGCGTGAAAAAATCCTTCCGCAAAGCGATCGTCGAGGAGGCGTGGAAGGCGCTGCTCTACCACATCGGGCGCGGCTACTTCACGCATGAGGCGTTCAAGAAGGCTCTGCGCGCGGAGCTCGACTTTGCCGTTTGCGTCTATGCCGAAAAGCAGGACGATGTGCGTGCAGAGCAGGCGCGCGCCGAGCTCATGCGTGCACTCCACACCGTCTACAGTGCGGCGTTTGACACGCCGGCAGAGCAGGAACTCGAGGCGGATGTGCGGACGATCTATCAGCTCGCCTGTGAGAGCGTCGAGGAGGAGACGCATCAGGCGATGGAGGCGCTCATCCACAATTTCAACACCCTCCACTCGCGCGCAGGCGCACAGGTGCCGTTCAGCTCCATCAACTACGGTATGGACACATCGCCCGAGGGGCGCCTCGTCATCCGCGAGGTGCTCAGCGCGATCTGGCAGGGGCTCGGCAACGGCGAGACGGCGATCTTCCCGATCTCCGTATTTCAGCTCAAGGCGGGGGTCAACTACAACCCCGAGGATCCGAACTACGACCTCTTTATCGAGTCCTGCCGCGTCAGTGCGCGCCGCCTGTTCCCGAACTACGTCAACCTCGACGCACCGTACAACCTCCAGTACTACAAGCCCGGCGACTACAACAGCTGCGTCGCGACGATGGGCTGCCGCACGCGCGTCATGAGCAACGTCAACGGTCCCGAGCAGTCGGGCAGCCGCGGGAACTTCTCCTTTACGACGATCAACCTGCCGAAACTCGCCCTTGAGGCGAAGGGCGATCTGGATAAATTCTGGGAGCTCTACGATCACTACATCGACCTCTGCCATGACTACCTGCTCGATCGCCTGAAGATCATCGAGGAAAAGCATATCTACAACTATCCGTTCCTCATGGGGCAGGGCGTCTGGCTTGACAGCGAAAAGGCGAGCCCCGTCGACTCCATCAAGGAGGTGCTGAAGCACGCCTCGTTCTCCATCGGCTTCTGCGGGCTCGCCGAGTGCCTCGTCGCGCTCATCGGTAAGCATCACGGCGAGAGCGAGGAGGCGCAGAAACTCGGGCTCGAGATCGTCGGTCACATGCGCGAGCGCACCGATGCCTACACCGAGGCGGAGCACCGCAACTGGTCAACGTTCGGCACGCCCGCAGAGAGCACGGCGGGGCAGTTCCAGCGCGCAAACAAGCGCGTCTACGGGACGATCCCGGGCGTCACCGACCGCTCCTACATGACGAACTCAAGCCACGTGCCCGTCTACTACGACATCAGCGCCTATGACAAGATCCGCATCGAGGCACCGTATCACGCGCTCGAGAACGCAGGGCATATCGCCTACATCGAGATGGACGGCGACCCGTCGAAGAACGTCAAGGCCTTCGAGAAAGTCGTCCGCGCCATGCACGACGCGGACATGGGCTACTTCTCCATCAATCACCCCGTCGACCGCGACCCCGTCTGCGGCTACACGGGACTCATCGAGAACGAGTGCCCGCACTGCCACCGCAAGGAAACCGCCTTCGGCACGATGACCGTACCGCGCATGAAGGACTGAGAAAGTATCCCCCTAGCTTTCCTAGTCTCCCTCGCCAATGGGGAAGCTGCTGTGCCGCTATTTCCCCAAAACCTCCCCCGCTGTGACGGGGGAGGGGGACCGCGAGCGGTCAACGTCAGCCAATCACACATCGCTAACGCTCGTGTTCTTGGGACGTTTTCGCATACGACCTGTTTTCCAATCAGCTTCGTCCTACGGACTTGCTTCTTGGACAGGTCAGCAAGCGGTGGTGGGGGCACAAGAAAAGGACTGCCGTACGAGGATTTCCTCGTTCAGCAGTCCTTTTTATATGGAAACTTGTCCACAGTTGAACCACGGGCATACTTTTGCTAAAATATTCCATCGAGGAGGGGATCTCTGTGCGTGAAAAAGAGTGGCACACCTATGAGATGACGGTGAACGGTCTGCCGCAGCGCGCTCGTTACCGTATGGGCACGGTGGAGCATCTCTTTTTGCCGCTGCTGCGTCGTCTCAGAGAGCTGCAGCATTGCAGCGGGCGGCGGTGCATCGTCTTCCTTGCCGCACCGCCTGCCACGGGGAAATCAACGCTCACGCAGTTCTTGGCGCAGCTTTCACGCACCGAGGAGGGCCTTACCCCCGTGCAGGCACTCGGCATGGATGGCTTTCACTATCCGAATCGCTATCTCGTGGCGCATACCATTCTGCGCGATGGGGAAGAAATCCCCCTGACATCCATCAAGGGTGCCCCCGAGACCTTCGACGTCCCCGCCCTTGCAGCAAAACTCAGCGCGGCACGGGATGAGCGCGTGACCTTCCCCGTCTATGACCGCCGCATTCATGACGTCGTGCCCGATGCCGTCACGGCGGATGCGCCGATCCTCCTCGTCGAGGGCAACTGGCTCCTGCTCGATGAGGAGCCGTGGCGCAATCTTTGCGGCCTTGCCGACTATCGCCTCCGCATCGACGCCGCCCCAGAGCTCCTGCGTGGCCGCCTGATTGCCCGCAAAGTACAGGGCGGCAGCACGGCGGAGGACGCCGCCGTCTTTTACGAGGCCAGCGACGCGCCGAACATCCTCCGTTTCGCCGCCCATGTGGGCGCGGCAGACGAGATCTGGCGCATGATGGCGGACGGGGATTTTGTGCGCGAATAGGGAGAAACATTATGATGAAGGGAGGGGATTTTCTTGCGGTTGATACAGGAGACGAAGCAGACACAGCACCTCGCCATGACGGCACAGCTGCGGCAGGCGATTCACATCTTGCAGCTCTCTGCTTCTGCCTTGGAGGAGGAGCTCGAACGCGCCTACATGGAGAACCCTCTTCTTGAGATGGAGGAGGGCGCACCGCCGCTGCGGGATGAGCATCCCAACATGGATTGGATGGCGCACGATTTTTATGGGGCGGATGATATGGATGCGGCAGAGGATCATACGGCGCGCGACACGTGGGAACCGGCTGCGCCGGTTGCCCTCTCGCTGGAGGAGGCGCTGCTGCGTGAGGTAGATTTTTGCTTTTCTGACGGAGAGAAAAAGGCGATCGCGGTCTTTCTCATCGGGTCGCTCGATCATCGTGGGTACCTCACGCTGCCCCTTGCCGAGGCAGCACGCGCCACAGGGACGCGCGTGACCGATGTGACGGAGGTACTGCGCGTCCTTCAGTCGTTTGAGCCCGCGGGGATTGGGGCACGGGATCTGGCTGAGTGTATGCGCCTGCAGGCGGAACGGGCGGATCTCTATCATGGCCTCTTGCGTGCGGTGATCGAACGGCATCTCCCCGCTGTTGCCGAGGGACGTTATCGCGCGATTGCACGGGCAGAAGGCGCCTCTCTCGCGGCGGTACAGGCGGCGGTCGATGTGCTGCGCACCTTCTCGCCAAAGCCCGGCAGTGCCTACGGCGCGGAACCGCCGTCCTATATCCGTGCCGATGTGCGCCTCTCTCTTGTTGATGGAGAGAGGCAGGTCACGGTCTGCTCAGAGCATCTCCCCCAGCTTCGTATCTCGCGCCTGTATCGGAACACGGCGGATCTGGATCCAGAGACACGCAGCTATATTGCGCGGCGGATCTATGCGGCACGCGCCCTCATCCGCGCCGTCGGGCAGCGCGGCGAGACCCTGCGCCGCGTGGCAGAGGAGCTCGTACATCGGCAGGCGGACTTCGTCGTTGCCGGCGCAAAGGAGCTTCATCCGCTCAGCCGGCAGACCGTCGCCGCGGCACTCGGGATGCACGAGTCGACCATCAGTCGCACCGTTGCGAATAAGTACATCGATCTGCCGCGTGGCATCGTCCCCCTGAAGGCTTTTTTCAGCAGTGCGGTCGGCGCGGAAACGGATACGGTTACCAGTGCGGAGCAGGTACGGCGCGCAGTCTCTGACTTGATTGCAGCAGAGGATGAACATGCGCCGCTTTCCGATGCGCAGATCGCCGACCGCCTTTCCGCACGCGGGATGACGGTGGCGCGGCGCACCGTGATGAAGTACCGCACGCAGCTCGGCATTCCATCCTCGAGCAAGCGGCGCCGGTATTGAGGAAGTGCTGAATTTATATACGCAAAGCCTCACTGCGGGAAGCGTCCGCAGGGGGCTTTTTCGTTTGTTTTGTGGTATACTGAGGCTGCCACGGCCCTAACCAAGCCAATCCGGCAAGGAAGGGAGGGTGTCTCATGATGTTCTATGACTTTGTCGTATCTCTCCTGATCAGTATTTTGGGAAGTATCCTGGGGGCGCTGATCCTTCGACTGTTGAGGTGGTAGCGGAGAGCATCTCATGTGGCAGGCAGTTGATGCGGCCGAATCAACCGCAAAAGAACGCCCTGCGGTAACCAGCCGCAGGGCGTTCTTTTTATGGGTTGTCCATGACACTCCATGACTTCTATAAGACAGTATAACACGTTTATGCTGTTTTGCAAGGATAATTTCTCACCCTGCCGCCGCGTTTTCCACGGTCGGTGCCGCGCCCTCGGTGATGCATTCCTTCGTCACGGTGACGCGGCGTGGAGCAGTTTCGCGCGGGATGTCGAACATCACGTCGAGCATGACCTCCTCGATGATGCCGCGCAGGCTGCGTGCGCCGGTCTTGCGCTCGATTGCCTTTTTTGCGACGGCACGCAGCGCGTCCTCGGTAAAGACGAGCTCCACGCCGTCCATCGCGAGCAGCTGCTGGTACTGGCGTACCGGCGCGTTGATCGGCTCGGTGAGGATGCGCAGGAGTGCGTCCTCGTCGAGGGTTTCGAGCGTGCAGATCACGGGCAGACGGCCGATGATCTCGGGGATGATGCCGTACTCCATGAGATCCTCGGGCGTGACCTGATGGATGAGTGCGTCGTATTCCTTTTCGAGATCCTTGCCGCGCACCTCCGCACCAAAGCCCATGGCGACGTTGCCCTTCTTGAGGCGCTTGGCGATGATCTTCTCGATGCCGACGAATGCACCGCCGACGATGAAGAGGATGTTTTTCGTGTCGACCTTGATGGTCGGTGCCTCGGGGTGCTTGCGCTGGCCGCGCGCCGTGAACTCGACGACACTGCCCTCGAGCATCTTGAGAAGCGCCTGCTGGACGCCCTCGTGGCCGGGGTCAGCGGTGATGGAATTGTTCGCACCAGACTTGCGTGCGATCTTGTCGAACTCGTCGAGGTAGATGATGCCGTGCTCCGCCTTTTCGACGTCTTTGTCCGCCGCATAGTAGAGGTTGCGGACGGCGACCTCGACATCCGCGCCGACGAAGCCCGCCTCGGTGAGGCTGGAGGCGTCCGTCACGGCGAACGGCACATCGAGGAGCTTCGAGAGATGGGAGAGGAGGGCGGTCTTTCCGCAGCCCGAGGGGCCGAGCATGATGACGTTCGACTTCTCGATTTCCGTGCCCTCGTCCTCTTTCTTTTCGTAGCCGTATTTCATGCGCTTGTAGTGGTTGTAGACAGCGACGGCGAGGATTTTCTTCGCGCGATCCTGATTGATGATGTAGGTGTCGAGATACTCCTTGATGAGGTGCGGGCGCGTCTTTTCCAGCACGTCACCCAGCTCCTTGCGGAACGTCGTGCGCTCCTCCGAGGAGACGGATGCGTCGTGCTCGTCGAGGTAGCGGTTGATCTCGCGCACGCAGTCCTTGCAGATCGCAAAGCCCGTGTTCGGATCGTAGATCGGCATATCGTATTGGTCGCGCACGTCGATGATGCGCTTGCAGAACGTGCACTGATGCTTGACCGGATTTTTCGGCATGAAGTTTTCCTTTCGATAGAAACGATGTCGTTCGCTTTCATTTTTACGGGAGCATTATAACACAGAAAGGCCGAATGCGTCCAGTATGACAGGGGGGGCGTGCGGGAGAATATGCCACACTTATTATGGAAGAAATAGCATGAACGAGAAAAACACGACAAGTTTTTTCAAAAAACGAAAAAAAGGGGTTGACGAGAATCATGACGTGTGTTATATTATGACAGTCGCGCCGATGAGAGCGGCGGCGAGC
>ERZ773046.1230-NODE-1230-length-14988-cov-2.806871_pt1 | contig 14988 bp, 17 predicted proteins | sample MGYA00580634_ERZ773046 | MGnify/ENA primary metagenome ERZ773046 (study PRJEB29015, sample SAMEA2738127) | human oral metagenome | biome: human oral; feature: human-associated habitat; material: saliva | place: China | collected 2159 ... | reverse complement strand
CAATACAGTTTCTGGACTTAACAAGAACCATAAAATTAAGGCACCCGTCAAAATAGCTACCAAAATTCCCCAAGTCTTTCCTTCTCGCCAAGCACGAATGGCTTTAAGAAATACAAACAATCCGATCAAAGGAACACCTAACTTATCAACTAAATACTGAAAAAAACTCATTTATCTCATTCTCCTTAATTTTCTTTTTTATCCTTCTTCGCATAATCAAATGGAATCTGATGCTCCATTTTATCTACAAAATAACTATCTTTATCTTTCCTCAACTCGAAAGAAAAATTCTCACTATGACTTGTACCCAAAACATCAAAAGTAACTTGCACATAAGCTAGTGTCTTATCACTACCTTTTATAAAATAGGTATAGTCAATACTTTTAACAGTTGCTCCACCAATTGTTTTGATATTTTTTGAGATCAAATCAAGATTAGATTGACTGCTTGTATAATTCTTGAAGAACAATTCAATAAAAGCAAGCAAATCTTTTCTATCATTTTCACTCAATCCATCATTTGCCGTCAAAATCAGTTGTTTTTCTTTGTCAATCTCCTGACTCTTAAAGTCTGTGACAGGAGCGAACCAAGGCAAACCTTCAACATAATAGCGACCGTCTTTTTCAACGTATGGGATTGAAAACTCGATTGATACACGTTGAACCTTGTTATCAACCTTTGTATCATAAGTCACCGCATAAACTGCAATTCCATCTTTCGCCATCAGCAAACGACCACTCACAATAGACATATCTTGTTTTGATTGCCCTTGGTTTTTGACACTAGGCGGTGTTCCATAGAATTCATTCAAACGCTTTGCGTTTTCTTCACTATCCTTCTCACCTGCCTTGTAAGTAAAATAATAGCTTACATAGCTATCTAAAAATTGCTCCAGTCGTCTATCAATTTCCTTATTATCTACTTTAGCAATCTGACTCTTTTCAAATTCCTTCACTTTAGATACATTCTTAATTGATAAAACTCCAGCAGCACCCACAAAAACTACAAAACCAATCAATAAAGAGCCAAAAATTAAATTCGCACCCTTTTGATTGATTTTCTTAGGAGTGTATACTTTCTTATCAGAAAGTTTCTTTAACCTTTCTTGATTTTTTTCTCTTTTTTTAAATCCTCTTATCATTTCAAATAGATTACCTCAATTTTCTTCCTTCCTTTTTTTAAAATTAAAGAACAACCTTTCTATAAAATCCAGCAGGAGTATTTAAGATTTCTCCTTGATCCACAAAGCCCTGAAAAGCTATTACCCAACTTCCAGTCTCACAGATATAATTTACAACAGATTGATAGTCCAACCCTTTTGTTACTTCAAAGAAAGTTTGCGCTTCATCTTTAGAACAAAATCTATAATATGTAGTCACAATTTGAGTTACAGGCACATAGCGCTGCAATTGAAATCTCACAACATAATCATCACCATCATACAAATCAAGGACTGCTTTTTTCAGCAAGTAAACCTCGTCCAGCGACATGATTTTATCAACTTCCCAATCCGTAATACCGCATACGAAGAAATTCCTTTTTTCAATTCCAAGTTCTTTCAATCTTGCAACAATCTGCTCTTGACTATGCTTCATAATATCTAACTCACAAAGATAATCGAAATTGCCTTCATTCAAAACCCTGATATTCGCTATCATCTTGATACAAAGTAACCTTTACTCCCTCCTTAATCAACTTTCTACTTGCCTATTCAACTGTTCCAAATCGGCAACAGTAAATAGACCGTAACCAATAAATGCTGAACCCTCATAATCAACAATTTCAATAGTTTCATCATAAGAGCCAGTCAAACCAATTTGAGATAACTTTCCAAAATATAAAGGCAAGCTAAACCAAGCCTGCCTTCCATTCTTTGGATTCTTAATCAATACTTTTGAAGCCATATTCAGTACCAGCCATTTTCTATTGCAAAAAGTACCAGCTATCGCCTTCGTGACCGAGAAACACATAGGAATCTCCTAAACGACTAGCAATTTCTTCTTCATGTTCTTCTACATACGCAGACAAACGATCTTCATTGACTAACTGCTCATATTCTCCATGATTCAAAATCTTAGCACACTCAATCAATGCTTCCTCAGTATCAACTTCTGTAAACGAATTGATATACACATTGTCAGGATTGTTACCATCAAACTGTCCAAACTCTACACCGTCAAAATGTTCATCTAAACGTTCAATAATTTTCTGAGGTTCATCAAGAAGCTTTTTCCCAAAAGCGTAATATTTACATACATCAGAAAACTTATCATAGACAACTTTAATACTCATTTTTTCTCCTTTCAAAAAGAAAAAAAGGAAGTCAAACTTGACTTCCTTCACCGTTTAATTAAATTGAAGCACTACGCTCCAAATTGCTTCCAATCGCAAAAGCACGATTTGCAACTTTATTGTATGCCTTATTCATATCATAATAACTCGCCAAATCGTTTTTAATACACTGAATTACTTGATAAGATAATGTCAATTCTTCTTCATTCTTAAGAAGCCCATTCAGCTCCCCTGCAAGTGACCAAGATTGCGAAAAATCTTTTTCTTTCAATTTTTTAGCAAGTTCATTCGACAATTCAATAACTTGCTTATCTTTTCCTTGTAATGCCATTTCATTTACCTCTTCATTCATTTTTCTATTTTTTTATAATTTGTCCTTAACTAAAAAGAAGGAGAACGTTTTTTTACTTTCATTTATCTCTCCCAAACAACCAATCTAATGAAACTTCAAATAAATCAGCTAACTTAACCAGACTTTCAAAGCTAGGTTCTGTTTTACCATTTTCCCACTTAGCGTAGGCACTCTGCCCAATATCTAACAGTTTAGACATTTGTTCTTGGGTATATCCTTTACTTTTTCGTTTTTCTTTTAATTTTTCTGAAAAAATCATTTTCTATACTTCCTAGGTAAACAACTAGCATAATGTTCTGAATCATTAACCTTTGCATTATAAAAAATCATATTATTCTCAATAATTTCTTGCCATTTGGAAATCTCCTCACGATAAATACGATTAAGTTCATAAAAGTTCCTTACAATAAATCTAACAGCTCCAATATGATCTCCTAAGCCAACAATACACAACACATCATGTTCCATATCATATACCCAATGACTTTTGGGTTTTATCAGTATTTCCCGAGCAAATTCCCAATCTCTCTCAAGCCAATCATGCCCCTGGCCTGTAATAAACTTTTGTCTGACAAGATTCATCATTAAATCCATAAAAGCAGTGACTACACAGCGTTCTGTTTTTATCTACCCACCAACAAGAACCATACTTTTCATCAACGCAGGCTGTATTCCACTTACAACCACATCTTCTACAAATATCCTTTTCCATTACATCAATTCAAACCCATCTTTCTAAATGATACCTCTTAACCAGCAACAAATACATACTCTGTCTTTCTTTCTGATCACGTTTCATCAACCCAAACAGCAGCAACTTTCGCTTAATATCTACTTCGTTTGCTAGAAAATCCTCATACTCTTTAGTAAGCCTTTTTACCTCTTGCCAATCTTTGCGATTTTTAGTCTTTCTATAGGTTTGACATTGAATATCTATATAATCTTGATAATTTCTAGCTTTATCACTTGTCACAACTCCTTCATAGAAATACCGAGCAGGAATTAAAAATACCAGCTTCCTCAATTTTTCATCAGTAATTTTTTTCTTACTCATAGACTGACCTCTCAATCTGCCTTCTTCTTAATATCAAGAATCGCATTCACTTCATCAGGCATTCTTAGCCAATCAATCACATAGTCCTTAAAATAAGGCAAAAACATTCGCTCAGATTCTATAGGTATAACTGTTAGATTTTCATTCCCTTCAAATGAAGGTAAATAATGACTAATTGATTTTAGCCCACGATCAGTTGAACATACCAAGTTACTGTTATTAACTACTATAGACTCAGTACCTACTTTCTTGTAGACTTTTCTCATAAGCTACCCTCGCTTGTTCTAATTTCTTCCGATTTTTTTCACTAATTTCTCCACTTGAAAAAATACCATCTAGTTTATATTCCCCAGTTATCTTCTCCCATTCCTTCATTGCAATTATAGTTGGTGCAACATCAACACTTATCCACTTATACTGTTTATCAAAGAATCCCACCTCAACAGGTGCAGTTGAAAAACCAATTTTATCAACTTCACCTAGAAGTGAATACCACTCACGATTCAGAACCTTCTCTCCATTCAATCTTTCAAAGACTTTTATCTTACTGTTAATCACCCAAACAGCAAGTCTAGCCATATCAATTTTTTCATTCAATGACTTTCTAACAAAGTCCAAAGCGACATCATCACACATTCTTACTTCATAACGATTTTTGAATTTCAATGACGAATGAATCAAATCTATATCAAGACCCAGCTTCTTTGCCTGCTCAATATCCTTTTGATAAAAACAGAAATGATAAGCAGACTGACGAGAACCAAAGTAAATCGTTTTTGCTTTTCCATATTGACCATTATCTTCAATCTGCTTCATTGTCAATCGACTTTCAACCAAACCACTATCCCAAAGGTCAACCAGCTTACCAAGTTCAAAATTTCCATTTTCGTTATACTTTTCATCTAGCGCTATATCAAGCCGAGGAATATTCATGTATTTCCCTTCACTTTGTGAAATAGTACGCTCATACTCAAAGCAACGAATAAAGAAATCCCTCCAGCTTGACTTCTGCTCATTTTCAAAATACCACTCATACTGTCTGCATGCTTGACCTTTTAACTCAATCATACAGCCCATATCTTCCCTTTTCTTTGAAATGAAAACATTGATATTCTGAAATGTAAATTTTGTATCATATCCTGAACCACCTTTTTCTTCTTCAAGAAATGGCTTATTTTGCAGACACAACACCTTCGCTATCACATCTATATAATCTTGTGTTTTAAACGTAACTTTTACATAGTCAACTTTTCCTTCCAACGAAAATCCACTATCTCGCACACCTTCCTTAAAAGCAATCAACGCATTCACTTTCGAGTCATAAGACTCAGGAATCTCACCAGCTTCTTTCCATCTATAAAATGTTGCTCTATCTATTTCTAAATAGTTAGACATTTCCTGATCTGAAAAAGCGTACATCTTTTGTACCTTGTTTAGATTCTCAAATTCCATATTTCTCCTTACTTTTCAATAGTGTTGCATTTTTTAAGCCCAAAAAGTCAGTATTATCAAGGCTTTATGCTTCTACGCACATCTTCTACCCCCCTATTAGTCATAGGGGGTTAATTCGCACAATCCAGCCTGCTAGTACACGCTAGTACACGCAGTCGCTCGTCGCACTCGCTTCCTCGCTCCTGCTACTAGCTACTAGCAAGCTGGATTGCACCAACTAGCAGAGTAACCAAAAAAAGAGGGGAAATCCCCTCACAACTAACTAGAACCATATTCATCAAAAGGAAAATCTTCCAAAATCTCACTCCAATTTTGAGTTGTATTCTGTTTCAATTCAAACAAATCCTTTACGATATTTCTTTGAATCTCATTCAGGTACACTACATTATCTTCCTTTTCAAATTCTAAAATACCATCTAACTTATCTACTAAATTCTTCATTGAACCAGCAGACACACCAATTTCTTTTGAAAACGCAAACGTTCTTACTAAATCATTTCCACTTTCTTTTTGTTTACTAGACATCAACTCCTGAACCAATTCAGGACTTGCCTTTTTGACTTCTCCTTTTTCTAATTCCTCTTGTGCTTCCATTTCAGCTTGAAGATTTTCTTTTTCTTCTTCTGATAATTGAGCATCAGGATTTTCCAAAGGATTGAAAGGATTTTCTCGTCGTTCAATCTTCTCATATTCATCAGTAAAGGAAAATCCCTTTTCTAACAAAGGTGAATAAAATTCTCTTGCGACTTCTCCATATACGCTAGCATACCCACGACCATAAACACGCTTACCGCCCAGGTACTTAACATACTTAAATTCTTTATTTCTATTGACTTCTCCAAAGGCTAAATCATATCCAACCTCGTCCAATCGACCAACAGAAATTCGGAAATTGATATTCGCTTGTAATTTTGAGCCTAAATCTTCTCTTGAAGGCTTCTGCATAGCTAAAACCGCAAAGCAGCCAGCTTGCCTTCCAAGAAGCAGGAATTGTCCCATAGCATTGTCTAAACGCTGTCTAGTTTGAAAGTCTAACATTGCACACAAGGCATTATATTCGTCACAAACTAGAAAATAAGGTTCAAGACCATACTCATAGAACTTCTTCAAATCCTTGTCGCCATTTTCTTCCCTTTTTTTTCGCATTTCAGCATAACGAGAAAACATAATAACGACTGCCCTTTCAATCATTGATACAATATCATCAACTTTATAAAAAACACGACCTTCAAAAGCCTTCTGTTCAGTCATCGTGACAAAGTCAGCTTGTTTTGGATCACCAATATCAACAACACCCACTTTTGCCAAAGCACGAATCAACGTACTTAATAGTACAGTCTTACCACCACCAGTACCACCACAAACAAGCAAATGAGGATCATCCACAGGATTCCAATACAGATTTTTCATCAATCGAATACCTTTATCAGAATACTCCACATCAGTTACCTTGATTCGATTCAAGAAAGCAGAATAAGCCATCTTATAAGTCTTAAACTTAATATCGTCCTGAACTTCCATAAAGTCCATAAAGAAAGTAGTTTCTAAATCACTACCAATCTTCTTGAACTTATCCTGAAATCTATTTCCAGCCATTTTAAAGGCAACTTCCAAATCATACCGATTCTGTTTCAAATAAACCACTGGAAACGTAACCTTATCAACTGTTCCTGATTCAGTTTTAACCTTTTTAGTATAGGTATATCCATTCTCCTTTAGGAAAAAAGCTAGTTTAGCAAGTCTTTCTATCTTTTGAAAGAGGAATACTCTTTCTTGTGATAACCAAGTCAAATAGACACTTACACCAACTATCAAAATCAGCATAACTACTGAAACAACAATCGAGAAAATATCTACAGCCCTTATTCACAAGAATAACAATAGATGGTATATCCAACCCCTTGATTTTCTCAAAGTTTAAATAACCATAGAATACAAGCGCAGGACTAAACAACAAAAAGAAAAAAGAAAAGATATAGTATCTTAGATTCACCATATAAGGTTTAATCTTAATTCCACGATAAGCAGGAAATAAGCTCATATCTCTTCTCCTTTAAAAATTATCCTTTATGCTCTTGTTTTTGCTCAGGTTTTTGTTCCTGCTTCTGTTCTTGTTTCGGTTGACCAAAACCTACACGCTTAACGCTTTCAGCACGCAATGAGAAAGCAAGCGCCTTGATTTCAGATACATTGTTATTCCCACGGTAAACCGTATCTTCATAGTCATAAATCCAAATTGTCGCATCACCAACAATTTCAACTTCTGACATGAAAGGAATTTCTTCAATAACAATCCCTTCTTCCAGTTTGACCGCAATAGTTTCTTGCATTTTATCTGAAAAGACTTCTGCATGCGTAGGATAATCAACTTGATTTCCTTCCACCATCTTCCAGTTTTCATCAAAACCAATAAAAGTAAGCGTACCGAATTTTTCCTTCACATTCACAGAAATTTCTGCATTGTTAAACTTACGAATATTAAAAGCCATTACTTTTTTCTCCTATCTTCTAATTATTTTTCAAATCGCAATTCACTTGCTTCAAATTGAACTTCTTCTTTACGACCAACCAATCGAGTTACAAAGTTAAGTCCACTAGCAGACTTGACCATTGTCAAACCTTTTGTTTTTGGAGTATCAGAATTTCCAAGTCCATAAACACGGATAGTAACACTATTCTGCTGATCACCTGAAACTTCAAACTCACGGAATGGAACAAAATTTTCTCCATTTCCATTTACAATTTCACGATACTTCGGATTCACTACAACTTTTGTACCAATCGCTTCCAACCCAACAGGGATTTTTTTAATTTTTGCCATTTTTTTTATTTCCTTTTCTATTTACATTTTTTCTTTTTTTCAAAAAAACAAAAGGACGATAATTCCTGTTTACTTACCGTCCTATAAACAACATTCTTAATCTTTCTTACGCTTCAAACCAACTAACCCAAGCATTGACAAAATACCAGTACCAACAAATCCAAGCATACTAGAAGCCGTACCAGTATTCGGAAGTGATGGCTGTGGTTGTGGTTTACGTAGTTCTTCTGGAGCTGGTTGCTCAGATGTATGTGTTACTACCTTCGCTTCCATTTCCTGACCGTTGACAACATTTACAAATGTATTCTCAACTTCTCCACTTGCAATACGCTGAACCTCAACATAGAAATCAGCATCAAACGTACCACGTACTCCAAGAGAGTTCAAGAACTCTTTGTCAATAGTGTAAGCCCACTTACCGTCTTGTTCATTCCATGTTACTTTAACAATTTTCTTGATAAAGTCAGAATTTGTACTTTGGTCAAACTCAAATTGGAAAGCATAAACAGCACCTTTAGCAATCTTTTCTCCTGCCTTGACCACTTTACCATCTTTAAGCACTACATCATAAGGCAATGTAAGCTCTTTTTCGGCAACATATTCTGTGCCACGAATAATACCCTTCCAGTTGCCAGTATAACGGTCATGCTTCACATCTAACTTATCAATACCATCATATTGATAAAGTGTATCATGTTTAGCAGGAACAGTCACACCATTCAAAAGATAACGAATATACTCCCCAATTTGAATTTCTTGACCATCACGAATCTTAGAATCATCTTTTTGATCCAAAGCATGTTTTTCAGGTTTCAAATCAGGAACTTGAACAGTTACCAAGTTAGAAACATATCCATTTCCAAAATCAATCTGATGGAAGTCATTCTTCACAACTTTTCCCTTTTCAACCAAAAGACGAGCAGGAAGATCAATTGTGATATTTTTAGCTTGTTTTACATAATTCTTATAGAATGAAGCAGAATCCTTCGCTACAAACATATAAAACTCACCTTTTGGATTCAAACCAGCTTCCTTCAAAATGTTTTGAATTTCTTGTGTACGTTCCTTATCAGAAAGAACATGATACATCTTGAATAGATTTTTAACATCTTTAACAGTAGAATCCTTCATAGTGATTTTACTATCATCTACTTGATATGCTCCATCTTGAACATCATCAACCATTGCCCACGTTTTAGCTACATTTTTTGAATCAGCAGTAAATGTTGAATATGGTTTGTAGTCAGTTGTCAAACTGAATTTCACATTTTTATCAAATGTGTTTGCACCATTGATATTATTTGCGTAGTTATCTGTAATAGCCTTCTCAGGTTTTGGAGTTGATGGTTTCACACGCAAGCGTGAATAGTTCACTTTTACAGTAGGAACTAAAGGCATTTCAGGAATTTTTTTCTTTTCTGGTGGAGTTGGAGCTGGTGGAGTTGGAAGTGTTATACGAGGTACAAATTCTTTTGGTTTTTCCAATTTAGGTTTAGGAATTTCCTTAGTGTCTTTTGGCTCGTACTTAGGTTTTGCAGGTGGTGTAGTCACGATTGTAACAGGAACAGTTGCACTTGATTTACCAAAAATACCCACAGCCCAACCCAAACTAGTAAACACTTCTTCGTCATCAGCTTCAGAAGGTTTACCAAGAGAACGCATAATTTCTCCATACTCCTTTTTATGATTTTCAGCAGCTTTTGACGAACGAACCCCAATTCCTTGATGATAAGCAAAATTTACATGTGAACCATAGCCCACTGAAAGAATTGAACCACGAGGAATATCAGCTTCATCTTTAACGTTAGCATACCCAAGGTCTCCTGCTTTCACACCAAGTTCAGGAACATCAGAACTCCATGCAGTCTTGTATTCACCTTTATAGTATTCACGACCATCACGAACAACTTTATTAACTTCCGAACCTTGAGGATTCAAAACAATACCTTCTGTACCATCTTTATATGTAAAATGCAATTCTTGACCATAATCAATATCATTAAACACACTTGCTAATGCTAATACAGCCTCTTTCCCTGTCTTTTCATAAAAGAAATCAATTTTGGTATCAAATTGAACTAAATTTCCATAAACAAAGTTAATAGAACCACTTCCGTTATCTTTATTGATAAAGATTTTAGTTGAGCTAAGAGGTTTTCCGTTTTTTACCCACTCAGCTTCTGCGCTATTGAACGTAAACTTAGCAGAAATCTTCTTCCCATCTTTACTTTCAGCAATATTATGAATAGTAAACGAATCACCAACTTTTGGATTTACAATTTCTGCAAAAACACCATCATTTTTAGCCAACAAACCAGCACGACTTCCACTAATAGTTGTGTCAGAGTGCAATCCAATATAATCTTTTACAGCAGTTAAACCGTCAACACCTTCAAATGAAGCTGTTAAGCTACTGTAGTACCCCACACTACCACGTTTGCTATTGTCATAATCGCCATAAACCGTGATATGAGGTTTTTCAGCTTTTACGCCCTTCTTAGCTAGTTCTTCTTTTTCTTTGTTGTACTTAGCAAGATCGCTTTCATATTTTGCTTGCTTTTTCTCGTACTGATCTTTAAGTTCTGCGTTTTCCTTTTCAACCTTTTTGTTGTAGGCTTCTTGGTTTTCTACGCTTGTCTTATAGTCAGCTTCTTTTTTAGCGTTATCCTTTGTGATACGCTCATTTTCAGCTTTGGTATCAGCTTCTTTTTTAGCATTGTCAGCAAGAATAGCTTTATTTTCAGCTTCAATACGTTTGACTTCTGCTTTATGATCCATTACAGCTTTGTCATACGCTTCTTGTTTAGCCTTGTTTTCTTTTTCAATTACTTCACGTTCTTTAGTAGTTTTATCTACCTTAGAAGAATAATCAGCAGTCACAGCTTTGACATCTTTTTCCTGTTTAGCATAATCAGCTTCAATTTCTTTCTGCTTACCTGCTACTGTTTCAGAGGTTGCAACACCTTTGTCCTGAACTGCTCCGACTTCAACTTTAACGCCTGCATCTTTAGCTTCTGTTACAGCTTTATCAAGATTGTCATGAGAAATAGGAACTTCCATTTCTGCTTTCTTCTCTACTGCAACAGGTTTATCAGTTGAAACTTCGTCAGCCGATACAGTACCATTAAATACCATTCCCAACATAGCAAGCGCAAGAATAACTCCACACGCTCCACCAACCTTCATCTTACGGATTGAACCATAAGCCTTAAACTCTTGTGATTTTAACATTTAATTATTTATCTCCTTTTCTAAAAACATTTATAACAAATTAAAACTCTCAATCACTTTATGGTGAACGAGAGCGTTTATAAACAACTACAATCATATTTTCTCCTTTTCTACAAACAAAAAAGCCAGTTTCAAACTGACTTTTTTTATCTATATCAAACCCATTTTCCTGAATAGTCAACACGATATTTACCTTGAACAATTTCATTACGAGCATAAGAGCCATCAGATTTCAAATAATACCAACCACCCCAATAACTATCGTAAATCCACTCATTCACAGCCATAGCTCCACTAGATTTGAGATAATAGCTACCCTGCCAAGCGTTGCTTACCATATAACCACCACTCTTGAAATAATACCATACACCATCAATCTTCAACCATTGATGATTAACATAAGCACCACCTTCTTTTAAATAAAACCATGACTGATAATAATTATCATAAATCCACTCTTTATCTGCCATCTTTCCATCTGACTTCAAATAATATGAACCCTGCCATGTATTTTTAACATAAATACCACTTTCATTCAAATAATACCATGCCTTATACGATGGATCATACACCCACTCACTCTCAGCCATTTTACCATCTGACTTCAAATAATATGAACCTTGCCATGTATTAGTCAAACGTTTTCCAGCATTATAAAAATACCATGAACCATTCTCTTTTAACCAACCATTCTTGCTTGCTACAGGTTTATCCTGTTTTGGAGCAGATACATTCGGTTTAGGTTCATCTTGTTTTTGTGTCGATTGAGAAGGTTTCGTAGTAACAGAATTCTTCTTATCCTGTTCCTCTTTTCTTATTCTCTCCTTTTCTTTTTCTTCCTCTTCATTTAACCTATCAATTTCTTTAGAAATCTTTTCATACTCTTTATAAGAAACTTGTAATTTTTCTAGCTTACCCTTTTCAGATTCTAACTCTTTTTCTTTCTTTCCAAGAATTGACTTTCTGTTACTTTCTGTAGTATTCGCAGGAGTTTTTGTACTAAAATTCTTCTTAGTTGATTTTGAAAGTTGATCATCAGAAACCGTAATAAAGCTCATTTCTGTACCATCTTTCAATAAATTCATTGAAAATCCAAAATATTCAGCCTTACTAGGTTCACCCCAATTTAAACCTGAAATAGAATTAGCATGAAGGAATTCATCACCATCATACAAAAATCTTAAAATTCCATCATAGATAGCACGTTTTAATTCAGCTTTAGTAGATTGTTTTAAAACCGAAGAATACCCTACACTATTCTCATAGTATTGATAACCATACTCTTTTTCTTCATCTTCCTTACTAGAAGTAGGCAAACCGTACTCTCTAGCAACTTCATTAATTCCTTTCACATAGTGCCAATCCGAAATTCCTCTATTAGCTTCCTTTACCTTAGCAGAAAGTTTACTAGCAAAATCAATAGACGATTGAGCAAGAGTTAACTCAGGAGTTCCCATTTGCCTTCTTACTTGATTAATCATATCAAGAGCAAAATAATTCAACTCGATCACTACTTCTTTAGGAAGTTGATCCACATCATAAACTTCTATTTCATCAGAAGCAGCAGTTACAAAGTTATTCTTCTGCAATACTAACTTTGCACTTTCAGATTTTAGTATTTCTTCTGCTCGTTCTCGTTCGCCTTCACTCTTCTTTAAATTAAAATTATCTTTTAAAGCCTTAGCATACTCCGAGCTTACCTTAATAGTATTCTTTTCACTATATGGAACTTTCAAGGCTTCAACTTGTTTCTTCAAGCTATCAACCTTATTTTCACCTTCAAGAAGTGAATACCAACGACCATCAGCTAAGTAACCAGTAACACCGTTCTTTTTAGCAAGTTCACTTCTTTGACCATCCAATTCTTTAATCTTAGACTGTCTTGCAGAATCAGCATGAACAACACTACAACTAAACGCAAGCAAAGTTGCAGTTGAAATCAACGCAAACGACCTTTTGAAATTCATTATAAAATCCCCTTTTAACAATATTATTTATTTCATTATAACATATCTTTTCTATAAATAATTCACTTTCTTTTAAAACTCAATAATCACTCCATCTTCTCTAAAAGTGTTATACGTCCTTTCTATCTTAGAAATTATCTTACTGTAATAACTTCTAGTCAACTGACCTACAGCATACAACTGATAATATAAATCTTCACAACATTTCTTTGATGATACATAGACATCAGCACCATTTTTTACATGAGCATAGATTTTCAAATTCCAACAGAATCGACTATAAATTCGGTTATACTCTTTTATGATCCATTCTTCGGAATAAGTTCTTAAACCTTGACCCTCTTTATAACCATACTCTTCGATTTTAACACACCTCTTTCCTACTACTCAATCTTCTCCGCTAGGTCAAGTAAGAATCGCTTCACTTCACTCTTATAAACATATTTGGTCTTATCATCAGCAGTAAAACGAATAGTTTCTTCATAACTTTTTCCGTTAGTCAACATTGTTACCAATCCATGAGAAAACTGATGATGACAACCTAAATTATCTAAATCTTTAGTTGACACAACATCATCTCGATCAACACTGAAACTTTCTTCAACATTGATAAAATCATCAACTTTACAGTTATAAAGGTAAGCTAACTTATACAGTTTATCAAGACTAGGTTCACGTTCTCCACTTTCATATCGAGCATACGCTTTCGGTTGAATCTCTAAATACTTCGCTAAGTCCTCTTTCGACTTATTATACATTTCTCGATACAAACGAAGTCCCATTGAAACATTCAACATAAATCCTTTTCCTTTCTACTTCCATGTGATAATCGAAAAGAAAACCACAAACAACACAAATACAAACAAAATTATCAAATGACTAAACATCCAATAAATCAAAAACATCAACAAAATAAGCATAGACAATAGCATTCCAACTCTTACTAAGTAGATCCAAATATCCATCTTTCCTCTTTTCTGTTCTCTACTCATATTGTTAGTTTACATAAAAGAATACTTCTTATATTCCCTTGTGAAAACTAACAATACTTTCAATCTTTATCAGGACAAAACCCGTTTTATAAAAATCTAGTTATTGTTAATTTTTGCAAAAATAAAAAGGCTTATTTTCAAAGCCTTTTTACGTTTTTTTTAATAGAATATAGCAATATAAAAATGTATGCTCTTATCTTCGCATACTTTCAGCTTCTCAGCCTACTACCTTCGCCAAGGTCACAAATTTAAGGATAACTCAATATCCCCTCTTTCTTACCCAGAGGCATTAGCAAGATTTTACTCTCACACACCGACCATACAACACATAGACCTCACTATCTCACTCTAGCTACCTTCTAAGAAGTATCATTGACTGTTCTCAGCCGTCAGTTCCCTTTTCTTATCTACTAAGGCAAAAGGACGAAACACCCAACATGAACTTTACAAACTCTAAACTCCTTGCTAACTCAATTTACTTATGGTATAATAATACCAATTCACCAAAAACAAAATATCGTAAACAGCTTAGTAAGATGGAAACACACTTTGCTGGATTTTTGTTTTTCAAAAAATTAGAAAAGAGAACATTATGACTGAAATCATTATTAAAACAACATCCATTATCTACAACATTATGAAGTTGTTAGTCCGTCTTTACATTAAATCTTTTGAATACTACCCGAAAACGACAGCTTTTTGCACAATCTATACGATTGTACGTTATCTGTTTTTCCCTTAGTCCTACTAAGAAAAGTTGGCAAAGAGTTTAGAATCTATAAAGTTTTGTAGATACATTTCATGGAATCTAGTTGGTAGATGTGGC
>ERZ773046.1224-NODE-1224-length-15014-cov-3.978608_pt1 | contig 15014 bp, 17 predicted proteins | sample MGYA00580634_ERZ773046 | MGnify/ENA primary metagenome ERZ773046 (study PRJEB29015, sample SAMEA2738127) | human oral metagenome | biome: human oral; feature: human-associated habitat; material: saliva | place: China | collected 2159 ... | reverse complement strand
CATCCCTAACTGTAATGCAGGTACAATATCTTTTTTAAAGCGATTTGTAAAACGAATTTCATATTTAGTCATAGCTCTAACGCTTTCTTCAATTCACCCACTGAGTGATACCCTTTTACATTTGGATCTTTAGCAATCTTTCTTCCTTCTTCAATTGCTTCGACAGTTACTTTATTATACTTTTCTGATTTTAGAGAGGAAGTGATTCCTTGCTCCTTGATATCTTTATTTAAATTTGATGTTGTCATCCTTATCACCTCTTTAAGTGTAGCTCCTACAGTTATATAGCTATCCAAAATTTCTGCTTTACTTCATCCCATTAAAAATCTCATCTGCGATTTCAAAGCCAATTTGTGCTTGCTGCTCGGGCGTCAAGGCGTGGCCTGTGTCCTCCAATGTGGTGAGGCGTGCGTCTTTTAGGCGCTTCATTGCTTTTTGCGAGGCCGTAAGTGGCACGATATTGTCGTCTTTGCCGTGATAAATATGCACCGGCAACATTAGCTTGTCTAAGTTCGCGTAAGGATCCATGTCGTAGATATCCGTGATGTATTTTTTGCCGATTTTTGTCCCGAGTAAGTTAAAGGTCTCGGGTACTTCGTCTAGTTTCGGGAAGCTACTTCTAATATCGTCCGGCAGTGAAAATGCAGGATAGAACAAGAAGAGGCCTGCGATATTGGTGACTTCTTCTGCGGTCAGTGCTGTGACGAGTCCGCCCTGGCTACTTCCCATGAGATAAATTTTCTGCGGATCGGTATATTCCATGCCGCTTGCGATGCGAATCGCGTCCTTCAAGTTTTGCACTTCGGTGAGAACAGACATCTCGGTCGTTAGTCCTTCACTCATCGGAGAAGACGATGACGACCCTCCTGCAAACTCCAAGCTGAAGACGGCAATGCCAGCCTTCGCCAATGTCTTCTGCACTTCTTCCTCGTGTTCGACGTTGGCGCCCAGTCCGTGGCTAAAAATCACGAGTGGCACCCGTCCTTCCACGTCTGGAACAAAGGCACGCGCGTAGAGATTCTTGCCATTACTTTCGAAGTCATATTCTTTTACGGTATACGTGCCGTCTGTCTTCACTTCTACACGAGGCGCTTGTGTGGTTTGTGGCGTCTGCTCAGTCGCGTTTGTCGTGTTTGCACCGTTCGTAGTCGTCGTTCCACACGCTGCAAGCAATAGCACCACGAAGGTTCCCATGAGTCCTTTTTTCATTCAATTCCAACTTTCATTTTTGGTTGGGGCCGTTGCCCTTTTAAGTAGTCTACCCGCTAAGGAGGGGAACCTCAACTTTTTTGCATAAAAAAAGACTGCAAGACGTGCCTGCAGTCGGTTCAATTACACTAAAAATTCTAATAATTCCGCGTAGCTTCGCACTTCCACGGTTGGCTTAATGGCGGTTCTGTTTTCTTTTGCCGCGAGATTCATCCAAATCGTGTCGATGCCAGCGTTGATACCGCCTTGGATATCGGCTGTTAATGAATCGCCAATGATTACGGCTTTGTCCTTATCGTAGTCTGGAATCGCACTAGCGACACGTTCAAAGAAGGCTTCACTTGGCTTTTGCGCTCCGACTTCTTCAGAGATGAAGACTTTCTTGAAGTATTTTGCAATCGGAGAGTTCGACAAGCGCCCTTTTTGAATCGTCGTGATGCCGTTTGTGGCAGCGTATAAGTCGTATCCAGCGTCCTGTAATGCCTGAAGCAACGCCTCCGCCCCTTCGTACGTTTGGCCTTGCGTTCCAAGAAGGGCTTCGTAATCTGCCGCGAGTTCCTTCCCGTCTTTTTCAAAACCGAAGTGATCGAATAACTTAGCAAATCGCGTTTCGACGAGTTCCTCACGCGTGATTTCGTCCTTTTCCAACGAACGCCACATGGCACGATTCATCGGCACGTAGACGTCGATATACGCCTCGACATCCTCCACGCCTTGCTGTTCCAAGAGCTTTGTCAGCGCGTAATTCTCCGCCGAATGAAAGTCCCAGAGCGTTGAATCCAGGTCGAATAATAGTGTTTTATAAATCATGTCCCTAACCTCTTTACATTCTTACCTTATTCTTTGTTCAAATTGATATTCCGTTTGCAATGATTTTAGAAAGCCTTCTAGCCCTTTTACAAGGGTGCGATTTGTCTCGATTGGTTTCTTTTTCCAAAGAGCAACCTCTTCCTTTGCCCGTTCCACTAAAGCATTGAATTCCTTCTTGAAGGAGTGACGTCTCCAGAAAAAGACAGCTCCTAGAACGATAAAAGGAACACTCCATGTCAAGAAATGGAAGCTCGTGACGGTTACCACGAATTCGAACGTTTCCCAAACACCCATTTCAAAAATAACTTCAAATGCACCCCCTATAATCGAAAAAGCGTGCGCATTTTGTAAATAGACACCTGCGAAACAAAGAGCGAATAGTGGCAGTAGGATACGCGCTATTTGATGATCTTTCGGTAAAGGTGCTGCATCTTCTCTTTCTGAAATCACCTTTTCCAATAATTCTCGGAGTCGATTGGCTGTTTCTTGTGTGACTTTCTTCTTCATTCTTACTCCCACTGTTTTCAAATCCTTTTATTTTAATCTAGCATTATAACCCGTACGTTTTGTATTTTTTAACAAGCAACTGCGCGCGTTTAACGTAGTCGTTCTCGTTTCCGTGTAGTGCCTCCAGTGCTTCTTCGGCAACCGGTAAGAGTGCGCGGATATCTTTTTGGATGAAGAGCTGGTTTCTTGTGTATAACGCCTTTGCAAAGAACAGCCCGAACATCCACACGAGTACGAGCGGGAAGAACACGAGCATTTCTTCGTTACTGAGGGTAATCATAAAGTTCTCTGATTTGCCACCGTTTAGATGGAACACGAATGCGACGAGTCCAATCGTCAAGAGCACGAGGATGCCCACGAGGACGTTAAAATACTTCATGAGGTGCTGCACTCCCGGACTTTCATACGGCAGCTCGATGTCAAGGCCACTCTCCCCGACAAGGCGTTCGGTCAATGCGCGAAACTCTTGCGCTTCATTTTTTCTATATTGAATTCGTTGTAAATCCATGGTTTTCTCTCCTTAATGATAGATATGCATTTAGAGGCCGTAGCGTCTGTATTTCTTCACTAATGTTTCCGCACGCTTGATGTCTACGGCTAAGTCTTTCCGATTTTGCTCGTGTAAAACAATCGTTGCTTCGTCAACAATATCCAACAGCTCTTCCATTTCCGCCCACCGTTTATCTTGTTCACGACGGTATAAAAGGGCTGCAAAAAGGACACCCACCAGCCAAACGATGAGTCCCACCAAACATGCGAAAAACATAATACCAAGGATGAGAAGCGGATCGTCAACATTTCTTCCACTAACAAACCACAAATACCCCAATCCTCCTAGCATCAAAGCCAAGAAAAGTCCTAATATCCAGATGAGTATTTTCAACAATGGAGAACGTTCCGTCACAAGGGGAAATTCTGCTTCAATCCCACTTTCGTCCACTAAGCGTTCTGCGACTGCTCGAAAGTCTTGTACCTCTTTTTCTTTTAATAGTATTCTTCTGGGTGCTACAAAAATAAACATATTCTTCACTCCTTAAAAACGGTAATTTCGTTGTAAGTCGTCGACGTAATTTTCTAAATCGATGACTTCTTGCGAAACAACGCCATTGCCTTCTTCATATTGGCGCGCGATTTCGTCTTTCGCGTGTTCGAGTAAGAAGAGCGTTTCTTTTACAAGGGAACGGCGCGTTAGCCAGAGAATGAGGATGAAAATCGCAATCAATGCCACCCACAAAATCGGCAACCACCAGTACTGTAACATCCGGTCCATGACTGGTGAGGATTTTCTTGTAAAGAGCATATATATCGAGCCAAAGATGGTCGCCAGGAAGCCTGTCGTCATAATCGTATAGAGCGTGATAATTCCAAAGAAAAGCATACAAAAGAGACGAATCTGACGATTATCTCTTGGCAGGACGCGCGGTTGTTTGCTTCTACGGTTTACAATGCGAATGAGTTCACGCAGCCTTGTCGTTTGCGGCTGCCAAATTGTTTTCTTATAGTTCATAATGTCCTCCTAATAGTACTTATGTGCTTGTTTTAAAAACTTCTGTAACTCTGCTACTTCTTCTGGTACGGCTGTCGTTTGACTCCACTCTTCGACTTCACGGTCTGCCAGTGCCAATAGTTCTTTCCATTCCTTAAACGTTTCTCTGCGGTGCCATAACCACACTGTAACAAAGACGGCAATCACTAAGCCCCACAAGAGAGCAAGCGGCCAAATAAAGGCAAGATAGCCAATCGCGACTCCCAATTGCAACGTCACTAGGCAGGCGATGAAAAGTTTCAAATACGTAAAGAATCCAGATACTAGTCCGATGACGATGCCTGCAATTGCGACCGTAATCAGGACGTAAACGCGGATCCAATACGTGCTTTTTGGAAGCTGTTCTCCGTGTCCGCTTATCTTCAAGACGGGCTTCAATAGTCTTCTTAAGGCGCGAACTCGTGAAGCTTCGACGCTGGTTAGGCGTTTTGCTACTTCGTGTTCTTTGCTCACTTTCTCCATCGCAGCCCCGACACCCGTAGCGGCAGCTTGTACTGTTTCCTTCAATTTAGAAGGTTTGCCCAGCGGTGCATGTTCCTGTAAATACGCCTCTAGCGCTTCAACAGCTTCGCGGCTGGCTTCTCTTGGAGCAGCTTTCCACGTTGCCACTTCTTCATTTCCGCGAACAAGCAGTTTGTTCCATTCCCAGTAAACGGATTTGTAGCAACAATAGAGAACGATGGCTACAAAGGCAAGCATGATGAGCCAGTCAAGAAACATACTGTTGGTGAGGCCATCTTGATACCCTTTCCCCGGCTGCTGCATCGTAAGCTCTGTAAAGAATATTGTAGATATTGTAACAATAAACGTAGCCACGACTCCGTATGCTAACCCCGCGAGACTAATGGCCATTATAATGCCACGCCACGGTAAAAAGCTGAACGGTAATTTAGCGTCTTCGCCATTTTGCTCAGCGACTTCTTGAATTAATCTACGCAATCGCTGTACATCCTGTTTCTTAACTTTCTCTTTCGATTCCATATATCCCCCTAATCCCAGATGCGTTTATATAATTCTTTTAACTCCCGAGCTTCTTTCGTTAAATCTTTATCTTCAATATATTTTCGTACACGTAATTCTTCGTAAATCAGTTGATTTATCTGAATTACTTCATCAGAATATGTCTTTTTTTGAATGAAACGAAAAACAAAAAATAAAATAATAGGAAGAACCCAGAAGATTAGCACGAGCGACCATGCCATAAGGTTGAAGATAACAAGAGCCATTGCCCCCTCGAAATTTCCTAACAATAAACTCACTACAAAAGCTAATGCTACTAGTGGAAATAATGTGCAACAAAGTATGACAATCATTGCCCACTCTCCAATAGAGAGAAGTCTTCTTAACTTTCCATTTGCAGTAGGTAACGATTGGGGACTACCATTCTCCATAGAGACTTTCTCTAGCAGGTTCCGTAATTGCGTAATTTCTTCTTCACTAATCCTTTGTTTCAATTCAGTTCCTCTCTAAAACCCGAATCTCTTCTTATAATCCTCAATCAGAAACTCTGCGTCTTCGATGTCCTCTTCTAAGTCGTCGCGTCCAGCTACTTTAAGCGTTGCAATCGCACGTTCCGCTAGTGGTATCAGTTCGCCAAGTTTACGTGTCAGTACTTTTTTAGACCAGATTCGGTACAGAAGAAAAAAGAATCCTAAAAACAAGTACAAAGAAACAAATGGTAAGAGTAGAGAAATCACATTCCCTTCTCCGGCAATCTTGTTTACCATAAACTCAAGTGGTCTCCATAAAATCCCCGTACGCATCACTATGATGAATAAAAACATCCCCGCAATCATTTTGAAGGTTGCCGTTTTGTCGACTAGTTCCGGCAATTCATCATCCATTCCCGCCTCTTTCATTAAGTAGCTTGTCAACTCTCGGAAGTTCACTACCATTTTTTTCGTCGCAACGTCTTTCAATAGAAGTCTAAACATGATTTTCTCCTTCCAGGATAATTCCTTTTTGTGCTAAATTTTCAATACATTCTTTGTAATACGCATCATCATGCTCTTTGTATAATGGACTCGTCCACGCACACGCTTCCACTTCGGTATACGGCGGACACACTTTTCCACGATACGAAGCCTCTTTCCACTGCGGCGTCACATTATACCCACGGCGCTCCATTTCATCCATAATCAACGTATGGTACTGAAACAACACATACGGGCTATAAGTAAACACATAGTCCACCGTCGCATGCTTCTTGCCCCAACCATTGCCTCTAAGCGCACAACATTCGCGGTGCTGCCCCAAAAGTTGCGGACGCGGAAGCTGCCCAATCAAGTCCTCATGCCATAATCTCATTCTTGGCCTCCTATAATCCGTATCGCTCGGTGTATTCGTTGATGACCACTTCTGCGTCAATTACGTCTTCTAAATTATCATAGTCATATTCTTTTAAAACGGCCACCGCACGTTTGGCAATCGCCATTAACTCCTGTAAGTCCCGTTTTCTCTGCGGTTGTTTCCATAACTCATCCACCCAATTTAAAATCGTCATGTAGACAAAGATAAACGCTAACGGCCAATACGAAAGGAGCGGAAATTGTTCAATCAGCGGTTGTGTCACCCTTTTGAGCCAAACGCTAGAAGAAAGCCAGATGATGAAAATTAATCCTACGATGTTTGGAACCCAAGGCACACTTTCATCCTCTTCAGGCACCACTTCATCGGTCCCCGCCATCTTCACGAGCGTCTTCGTTAACTCCCGAAAACTATTCACTCGCTCTTTTGAAATAAAATTTCTAAACAGTTGATTCATTCTTTACCTCTAAACAATTACTTTATTCCCATATTATACCATTTCTTGCGCCCCCCGCCTATTCCCTCACGAATTTCTCCGTTATCCAGGCGCTTCACCTTCCGCTACACCCTAATCAACGCCAACCTCTCCCTGCACACACCCCTTCCAAAGCACACACCCCGTAGTCGCAGTTCCAAGACCGGAAGGCAAGCACCGCCATGACTCGCCACACTCACAAGCCTCAGAGAGTAACGCCCTGCTCATCCCTAGCTCCGCACCCCATCGAAACGCACTCTCTCCCGTGCTGTTGAAGCAAAAAATAAAATCTATTGATTCAAAGCAGTTTCGTTGGCTTAAAAAAGCCCTCGGGGACTCTATAGTGAGAATAGTAAAGAGAAAGCAACCAATGCGAAATAGAGCCACAAGAGAATTTATTCTCCTGTGGCTCTTTGAGGCTTGGTAGGATTGAGACCTAGGCTCAATCCGGTGCCTTTACTATCATCACTATGAAGATGTCCCCAGAGGGCGATTTAAGACAACGTCTTAACCATCATTTTCATTGAATCAATAGATTTTATTATAGTTCTCTTCGTCCTTCGATGGCACGGAAGAGAGTCATTTCGTCTGCGTATTCGATGTCGCTGCCGACCGCTAGCCCATGAGCCAGACGCGTTACTTTAATGCCAGCTGGCTTGATGAGACGTGACAAGTACATGGCCGTTGCTTCACCTTCCGCTGTCGCATTTGTCGCGATGATAACCTCTTGCACTTCCGGATCCTGCAACCTCGTAATCAACGACGTAATATTAATATCATCCGGCCCCGTCCCTTCTAGCGGAGACAACACCCCGTGAAGCACATGATAGAGCCCTTTATATTCCTTCATTCGCTCCATACTCATCACATCTCGGGCGTCTTCCACCACAAGAATCTTCGTACGGTCACGCGTAGTATCCGCACAAATTTCGCACGGATCTTCTTGCGTTACATTTCCACAAACGGAACACATATGTAGGTCACGCTTGCAGCTGATGAGCGAATTCGCAAAATTTAAGACGTCTTCTTCACGCATATCCATGCAGAAGAAGGCAAGTCGTGCAGCCGTCTTCGCACCAATTCCCGGCAGCTTCATAAAGCTATCCATCAATCGTGCAATCGGTTCTGGATAATGCATGCTTCACCCTCCAATCGATTAAAATCCTGGGATGTTTAATCCTTTTGTGAATTGACCCATTGTTTGGTCGTTGGCTTTTTCTGCTTGCGTTAACGCATCATTTGTCGCCATTAACACTAAGTCTTGTAATAATTCTACATCGTCTGGATCTACCGCTTCTGGTTTGATTTCCACGTTTAAGACTTGGCGTTTTCCGTTCACAGTCACTTTTACTAAATCACTTTGAGAAGTTCCTGTGTATTCTGTTTGGTTTAACTCTTCTTGAGCTTGCGCCATTTGTTTTTGCAATTTTTGCATTTGTTTCATCATGCCTTGCATATTTCCCATTCCACGCATTGTTTTTCCTCCGTCTCTATTCTTCGATTTGCACGATATCTTCCCCGAAGAGTTCAATCGTGTCGTTTACTTTTTGTTCAAATGCTTGTTCTTCTGGTGTGAGAGAGTCTTCCACGGCCGGTTCTTCCGTCACGATGGACACTGCTTCCTCTTCTTGGTTCTTCTTGCGTTCTTGTAAGAAATCCGCACGAATTTGTGGCCATTGATGTTGTGTCACTGCCACGAACGTCCCACTGTAGCCACCAAGGCGTTCCAGATGTTCTTGGATGACCTCACGGAATCCTGGTCTTGTTTCTGAAATATCACATAGGTGGTCGTAGGCAAATCCGAGGACGAATCCATTTGGTCCCGCTGCATTCACCGTTGATTGGCTTAACAGCGCTTGTTCTTGCGGGTTCAAGCAACTGAGTAAGTCGCCCCATAAGTCGCGTACCTTCAACAAGTCTTCGCGGGTTGCTTCCGTCAAGATTTTTTGGATGGCCGTCATATTTGGCTTAAAGGCCGCACGCGTTGGTCTTGGTGTAGACGTTTTTGGTGCTTGTTGTGCTTGAGGGGCTCCCCCTTGCAACAACGCGTTCATTTGCTGTTGCATTTGCGCGATTTGTTGTTGCAACTGTTGCACTTCTTCGCTACTTGGCATTGCCAGAGCACCAGAACTGGTTCTTGGTGTCAATGTGTACGGTTGCGCCATTTTAATCGTCAACACTTCCAGCGAAATCGTTGGTTTTGTCGTGAAGCGCATTTCTTGTTGCGTTTGATTTAACGCCTCTACAAAGCGGTATAAGAATTCCGGTTCCACTTCGTCTTTGAACTGTAGGAATCGCTCGCTACGACCGATTGCCTCGCCACTTTGTTTCGCGATGAGGAGGTCTCTAGCAAATTCCAACCATTCTTCTACGAGGCGACTTGCTTCTTTCCCGATTTTGAAGAGCTGTTGTAATTTTTCAAGGGCTTCTTCAGCCTTCGTTTCTTGTAAGTCTTTCACGAAATCAATCATCAAGTCGTCTGTCAGACTTCCCGACACTTGAATCGCTTCGTCTAGCGTCACCTTGCCGTCGCCAAATGAAATCATCTGGTCGAGTAGACTCAAGGCATCACGCATTCCTCCGTTGGCACATCTAGCCACCACGCTTAAGGCATCCGCTTCGTACTCGATTCCTTCTTGGTCTAAGATATATGCCAAGCGGTCGATAATTTCTTGCGACGTAATGCGTCTAAAGTCAAAGCGTTGCGTACGCGAAATAATCGTCGCCGGAATCTTATGCGGTTCCGTCGTTGCGAGAATGAAGATGACCTTTTGAGGAGGTTCTTCTAAGGTTTTTAACAGTGCGTTGAAGGCTCCTGTTGAGAGCATATGCACTTCGTCGATAATATAAATTTTGTATTCGGCTTGCGTTGGTGCATAACGCGCCTTGTCACGAATATCACGGATTTCTTCAACACCATTGTTGCTGGCAGCATCGATTTCGATGACATCGCCAATCGTTCCGTTCGTGATTCCTTTACAGATCTCACATTCGTTACACGGCTCACCGTTTGTTTGATTTGGACAGTTAATGGCCTTTGCAAACACCTTCGCGGCACTCGTTTTCCCTGTCCCACGAGGTCCTGTAAATAAGTAAGCATGACTCGTTTTGTGATTGCTAATCGCGTTCTTCAATGTATGCGTGACCGCACTTTGCCCGACCATATCATCGAACGTTTGAGGACGCCATTTTCGATATAATGCTTGATAAGCCATTTTACTTCCCTGCCTTTTTCAAAATTTTACAGTTCTATTCTAGTATAGATTTGCTAAAAATTCTACTGCCCGATTCGTTTCATCGGTGCTTTCGAATTCTTGATAAAGCGGCTCTCTTTGCCTGCTTGGCTAATGAGTGAGAGCTGGTGTTTTGCACGTGTACATGTTGTATACAGCATCATTTGTTCTTTCATCGTATGGTACGCTTCGTCTGTCGCATTCCAAATAATGACTTCGTCGAACTCCATCCCTTTCGCCACTTGAATCGTCGTTAACACGAAGCGGCTACCAAGAGACTCACTGCTGTCTTCCAGAAGCGCAATGTCATCTTGGTCGAGCTGTTGGTACAACGCTTTGGCCTCGTCCATCGTACGGCAAAGAATGGCGGTCGTATGGTAGCCTTTTGGACTTTGTTCTAGCAATGTGTTTAAGCGCGCCATTTCTTGGCCTTCTTGTTCTAAGTAAACAGACACTTCTGCCCCTGAACGTGGGAACACATTTTTATCGAGTGGCCAATTTAAGATGCCGTTTGCGAAACGTGAAATTTGCGCCGTACAACGGTAACTGATTGCTAAGTTGCGGTGCGTTAACGTGCGGTTTGCAAAAATCAAGTCCACGAGTTCTGGGTGTCGTTTTTCCAATGTGAAAATCGTTGTAGCCGTTGAGAACGATTGGAAGGTATCTCCCACTACCGTGAATTTCGCACGAAAATAATAGTTGGATAATGTTCCAAGCCATAAGAGTGACACGTCTTGCACTTCGTCGATGAAGAGGTGGCTGAAGCCTGTGTAGTCACGAACCGGCGTCACGCGTGTTGCGACATATTGCAACAGACGGATTCCTTCTGCAGTGACTTGCATGCGGCTACCTTCAATCTTCTTCAATGGAAGTGGCGCGTTGTCGGTCTTTGCAAGTTCTTGGCGACGTGCTTTCGCCTGGGGCATCCATTTCACCACAAGAGCAGCAATATCCACGAATGCGAACATTTCTACTTGTTGCGTTACTTCTTGTACTTCCTTCTCGAACACTTTTTGTCCAAGCGCCTGGTAGTACTCTGTCTCGCTCTTTGTCTCCACGTCTTTCATCAACACTTCGATTTGCATCGCGTTCATTGATTCATAGACTGCTTTTGCCTTTTCAGACATAAAGAACTTCGTGAGACGGCGTTTCAACGTACGCTCGAGCACGGTTTGCATTTGCGTTAATTGTTGTTGCAACGGTAGTGCTGTATTCACGCTTTCGACGAGTTTTTGATAGTCTTTCATCGTAAATACGGCTTGCCCTTTAATTCCGATAGCACGGTATGGCAAATCTTTCGCCGATAAGCCTTCGATATTGCGGTGTACAAGCGCAATCCACTCGCTGTCTGTTAAATACACTTTGCGCGTTGGCACTTGGCTTAGCGCCGTTGTTTTATGCAAATACATTTTGCGATAAAGCTCGATGGTATGTTGCGCTAATGTTTGTTGGTACAATTCACTTCCCGTTAAGCTTGGGATCACGTGTGAAACGTATTTTGCAAATAATTGGTTACGCGACAACAGGAGCATATCGCTCATACGCTTGTCTTTTGCTTGGTACATCAAGTACGCAATGCGTTGTAGTAAAATCGTTGTCTTCCCACTTCCGGCACATCCATTCACGATGAACCAGTCTTTTGGATTTAAACGAATAATTTCATTTTGTTCTTTTTGAATCGTCGCCGTGATTCCTTCTAGGTGTCCATCACGGTTTGTTGGTGCGCTTAAGGCATCCATCAATAATGATTCTTCATTTTCAATGTCATAAACAGATTTTAATTCACCCTTACGGATGACGATATCGCGTTTTAAGAAGGCTTGAGCTTTCTCGAAGCCATTTGGTGTTTCGTATTGAAGCTCTCCTAATGTTCCTTCGTAAAATAGGCTTGCGATTGGAGCACGCCAGTCATACACTTGCACATTGTCGTCTTCGTCAAAGAAAGTTGCAGGTCCGATATACATCTTCTCAACTCTCTCGTCTTTTTCAAATTGAACGTCAATTCTTCCAAAGTATGGAGATTCCAATTGGTTTTCTAATTGTTGGATTCCATACTGAATGGTATCTTGTCTAGCGATATCCAGGTCGCGTTCTTGCAATCGGTTTTTCTCGATCGCCACTTTTTGTTCCATTAAGTCTTGCACGATTTCTAAGTGCTGCACTTCTTCTTGGAAACTCTGATTTTTCATGCGACTATTCTCCCTCCACTGGATACTCTTTTCATAAAAACAGGCTGAACCGTTGGTCCAGCCTGATTCTTCTTCTATGTACATACAGCACATAGCGAACGTTACTTATAGCTGCTTCCTTCCGGACCTGACTCGATTCATAAGTTCGCTATTGCCATACGGCCTAACGGCACGTACTATTATACAAAACTTCTCCTCGAAAAGCAAGCAGATTTTGCTTGAAAAAGAAATAAACCAAACCGCTCCATAGCAAGAGTGCGGATGGGGCTATCCCATGGGGGTTGGTGGTAGGAATTAGAGGGGTGCTCCATACATAGTTTTCTCTTCTGAAAAGCGCACCCTTGCGGGTGTTGATTTCTTCGAATGCTTGCGGATTATTTTTATAATCGCTGTTACAGGGCACCGGTTCGAGCCTCTTCGAGTTTCTCACCTTCGAAGCTTCAAATGCGGAGTACGGAACGAGTTCCTACTCCGCATAATTCACATTCGATGCGATTCCCCGTTACTGCGATTATAAAATCCGCAAGCTTCTTCGAAATCATCTATGAAGAAATTCAACTGAATTGAGTTTATTTTTAACGCTCCACAATGGTTTTAGTTGGCTTCTTGTAGTTTTTGCGCGCATGGATACTTTGAACAATTTCAGGAGACGAGACCGCTGGAGACAAGGAAACTTTAAGGGAGAATAGAAAAAAGAGAAGGTGGGGAGACCTTCTCTTTGAATGGAGATAACGAGTTTATTTATTTCTTCTTACGATTGAGAATCGCGTTAAGGGCTACGGCAAGGATGCTGGCCATAACGATTCCGTTTTTGAAGAACATGCTAAATTCTGTTGGGAGGCTATTGAATAAATTACTATTGTTAAATCCGACGCCGACTGCAATGGATACCGCTGCAATCAAGAAGTTGTGTTCGTTATTTGCGAAATCTACACGAGCGAGCATTTGCATCCCTTGAAGAGATACGAACCCGAACATCACGATCATTGCCCCACCAATGACTGGATCAGGGATGATTTGTGCTAAAGCACCGAATTTTGGAAGAAGTCCTAATAATAGAAGGAAGCCTGCTGCGTAGTAGATTGGAAGACGTGTTTTGATGCCGGACATTTTCACTAAGCCCACGTTTTGAGAGAATCCTGTATATGGGAATGTGTTGAAAACACCGCCGAGTAACACGGCTAACCCTTCCGCACGGTAACCGTTGCGAAGACGCGTTTCATCGATTGGATCATTCGTAATATCAGAAAGTGCTAAGTACACCCCTGTCGACTCAACCATGGAAACCATCGCGATAATACACATCATGAAAATTGAAGTGAATTCGAACGTTGGCATTCCAAAATAGAAGGCTGTTGGGACGTGTACAAAAGGCGCTTTGACTACTGGGGCAAAGTCTACTAAGCCCATGAATGCTGCAAGAGTTGTCCCAATCACTAATCCGATTAAGATAGAAATTGATTTAAAGAAGCCTTTTGTAAAGATGTTGATGACTAAAATAATGGCAACTGTGACGAGTGACAAGATTAGGCTACCCGCTGTTGGATCTGGAACATTGCCCCCCATATTTCCGATAGCGACCGGAATAAGCGTCAAACCAATTGTCGTAATCACCGAGCCAGTAACGATGGCTGGGAAGAAGCGTGCGAGTTTCGAGAAGACGCCAGAAATGAGAACGACGAAAATCCCGGACACGATTAGCGCCCCGAACATCGCTCCACTACCATGGTTTTGACCGATGATGGTTAACGGTGCCACCGATTGGAAGGCTACCCCTAATACGACTGGAAGGCCGATACCGAAATATTTGTTTAATTGCAATTGTAAAAATGTCGCCAAACCGCACATGAAAATGTCAGTTGAGACTAAGTACGTTAATTGTTCTGTGTTATATCCGAGAGCTTTCCCAATCATCATTGGTACAAGAATCGAACCAGAATACATCGCTAATAAATGTTGAAGCCCCAGTACCATGGCCTGTGGGTGTTTTTCTTGTTGTTGCATTATAAGTCTGCCTCCTTAAATACGACTTGTCCATTTTCAAAACGTTCTAGGCGTGCTAGTGAAAAGACTGGGATGCCTGTTTCTTCTAGGAGCCCACGTCCATCTTGGAATGATTTTTCAATGACAATTCCGACGGCTTCCACTTTAGCGCCGGCTTGTTCCACAATCTCGATGAGTCCTTTTGCGGCTTGTCCATTCGCTAAGAAATCGTCGACGATAAGGACTTTGTCATTTTCAGAAAGATACTTACTAGCAATAGAGACGGTATTAGTGACTTGCTTTGTAAATGAATAAACTTCCGCAGTGAGGATGCCTTCATTCATCGTGATGTTCTTTGATTTCTTCGCAAAAATCATTGGAACTTCTAAGGCATCTGCCGTATACAGTGCTGGAGCAATTCCTGATGCTTCAATGGTGACCACTTTTGTAATTCCAGCATCCTGAAACTTCTTAGCAAAAACATCTCCAATTTCTTTCATCAAGTGTAAATCTACCTGATGCGTTAAAAACGAGTCTACTTTAAGGATATTTTCACCTAACACATAACCATCTTTTAAAATACGAGCTTCTAATGTTTCCATAACTCCTCCTTAAACCTGGGGATTAAAAAACGGACGTTAATAACTTGCTGGATTGAGATAGTTCTTATTTTACAGTTACGATTCTGATTTTTCAACTATTTTTAGAGGCTTATTTTCTATCTTTACGAACATTTACCTAATTTTTCTTTCTTG
>ERZ773046.1222-NODE-1222-length-15054-cov-2.969331_pt1 | contig 15054 bp, 10 predicted proteins | sample MGYA00580634_ERZ773046 | MGnify/ENA primary metagenome ERZ773046 (study PRJEB29015, sample SAMEA2738127) | human oral metagenome | biome: human oral; feature: human-associated habitat; material: saliva | place: China | collected 2159 ... | reverse complement strand
CCTGCCTGCATCTCCACAATAGAGAGGTGCGACAGGGTCTTCGGCTTTTTTGTCCTTTCCCCTTGGGGCAGGGCAGCATTAACAAACCATTTTATTCATCTCTAAATTTAAACAATTATGAAGAAAAGCAAATTATTCACACTTATTCTCGCCATAGTGGCAATGATGTGGATAGGAAACCTATGGGCACAAGACGGCTTGGTATTAGGAATGACCTTTGTACAGACAAATTACACGGGACCAGTTACGGGCGACGGCATTTTGGGCTCTGTGTATTATGATGCGGCAACCAAGACGCTTACGCTTGACGATGCACAATTGGAAAATACGGAAGACTGCGCTTTCGTAAACGAAGTAATCGATGGGATTACCATCTTGGTGAAAGGAAACTGCAGCATCACGGAAACGAATACAAACTACGGAGCGTTTAAAACTTCTTGTAATACGACCATCAAAGGAGACGGGACGCTTATAGTGAAAGGGAAAGGGGGTGCTGTCAAGGTAAAGAATGAATCTAGACAAACAAAATTCATCATTGAGAACTGCACACTTTATGCCATAGGAGACGAGCAAGGTCTTTGTGGTAATACGAACTGCTCTTTGATCATTCGCAACGCAACGATCCACGCAAGTGGACCAATAAAAGGTTCTGTCAAAGAATGGGCGGAAATCCTACTCGAAGGATGCTCCATTACCGTTCCCTCAGGTGCTTCTGTTGCCAGTACACCTTATGGGGTTGGACAGAGCATAGTCTATAATGGCGAGATCGTAACAAGTGAAGTAATGATTACGCCAATACCGAATTCCATCAGTCAACCTGTTTCTACTGGAAGTGAGACAATTCGTGAGATTTACTCTGCTGACGGAAGAAGACAACAGCAGATGCAGCAGGGGCTGAACATCGTCAAGATGAACGACGGAACAACAAAGAAAATTATTGTTGTCCGGTAAAAGATGGAAATGGCTTTTTGATGGCCATCTAGCCCAGTAATATCGGGGGGGCTTTTTCAAATTCAAAAGCCCCCCCTGTTACAGGTTGGGAAAAAGAGAGTATTTGGGCGGTGAATTTATCTGTTCTGCCATGATTATTTGCTCCTCTTTATTCGGGTTTTCCATAAAACTGAAGAAATCGGTGTAGTACATCAGTGTAATACGGAGCATGGTGACGACTTGTGAGAATGAGTAGTGCCTCTTAATCATCCTCTGTATGATGGTGGAGAGGAGATTGGAATCTGCATCCCGGGGCTACGGCTCTTGGGGGCACCTTTTTTATAGCGTTATTCGTACCTTTGCACCGTATTATTGTTTTGTATCTCTAGAGAAGGATTCGCTCCATGAAAGAAGCTCCTACCCCTATATCTGCCACCCAAAAGCGTGGTGCATTAGTCTACTATTTTGTGCTTTTGCTCCTCTTCGTTGGGGCTATTTGGGCTACGGCAGCTGTGGCTACGCCTATCCTATCTTCGGGAGATTTGGCAGGCTCCACTTCGGGCGGATTGCGAGGGGCTTTCACGGCCTTTGGCGAAGGGGTACAGCACCATGTGGCTACCACTATTGGGCGTCTGTTGCTCCAAATCGTGGTTATCCTGTCGGTGGCTCGTGGGGTCGGGTGGCTCTTTGCACGGCTTGGGCAGCCTACGGTTATTGGGGAGATTATTGCAGGTATCCTGTTGGGACCGAGTCTCTTGGGTATTGTCGCTCCGGATCTTTCGGCGTGGCTTTTCCCTGAGGAGAGCATAGTCAATATTGAGCTTTTGAGCCAATTTGGGCTTATCCTCTTTATGTTTACCATTGGGATGGAGCTACGGATTGCCGACATCAAAGCCCAAGCACGCAACTCGATTATAATCAGTCAGTCGGGTATTTTTATCCCATTTATTTTGGGATTGCTACTGAGCATCGTGACTTATGAGCGCTACGCTGCCGAAGTTGCCTTCTTCCCCTTGGCTCTTTTTATCGGTATTTCGATGAGTATTACAGCCTTTCCCGTATTGGCGCGCATTGTGCAAGAGCGCAATATGAGCCGTACCTATCTTGGGAAGCTGACTCTTAATACCGCCGCTGCCGGGGATATTATGGCATGGCTCATGCTGGCCGCCATTATGGCAATAACCCAGAGTGGAAGCGTTGCCAGTGCGTTCTTCAATTTTCTTTTCCTGCTTCTCTATATGGGATTGGCCTTTGGAGTCTTGCGTCCTCTCTTCTCTCTCATTGGGCGTATGTACAACAAAGAAGAGCTGCTGGGCAAGGGGCTGGTCGGTATTATCTTCATCCTGTTGCTCTTGAGTGCATACCTTACAGAAATCCTGAGTATGCACGCCCTTTTCGGAGCCTTTATCTTTGGGCTGATTATGCCGGAGGATGTGAGGTTCCGGCACGTGATGACCGAGAAAGTAGAGGATGTTTCGCTCAATATTTTCTTGCCACTCTTTTTTGTTTCCTCGGGGCTTCGAACCGAGCTTGGGCTTATCAATTCGGGCGAACTTTGGTTGCTTTTGCTCCTCTTTGTGCTCGTGGCTGTTGTGGGGAAAGCAGGGGGAACCTACGTTGCAGCACGCGTGTGTGGTATCGATCAGAAGGATAGCCTTTACCTCGGGGCTTACATGAATACCCGAGGGCTCATGGAGCTTGTAGTGCTCAAGATAGGACTGGATATGGGGGTGTTGCCTCCCGTCTTTTTTGCAATTTTGGTACTGATGACACTCGTCACAACGGTGATGACCACCCCTATAATTCACCTTATCGATTACCTCTTTCTACACTTCCATCGCCCGACCAAGGAGGCTGTGGCTCGCCTTTCGCACCGCATCCTTATCGCATTTGGTCGCCCCGAAACGGGGGCGCTTCTCCTGCGTTTGGCTCGGCAGTTGTTCCCCGACGAAAAACTCTCATCCGGGGTTTCGTTATTGCACGTTACTATGAGCAATAATGTGAATGTAATTAACGAAGAGACTTTTTTTGCCGATAACTTCCATCCTGCTTTGCGCGAAGCTCGCCACCTTGGGCTCTCTGTAGAGCCTATCTACAGGGTAAGTGACCAAGTGACAAGTGAGATCATTGATCAAGCGAATCTGCCCCATCATAGCTTCTTGCTCGTGGGGGCTGGGTTAAGTCTTTCTAGCGAAGAGCGGGATCGCAATGTGGTCTCTTACCGAATGCTTTTGCAGAAGCGTTGGCGTAAATTTTCGATAACTTCTCCCGAAGTGCTCCTCAATGCCCGCACCCTCTTCAATGATAAAATGACCCGATTTGCGGAAGAAACGAATTGCTCGTTGGGTGTTTTTGTCGATAGACACTTTGGCTCTCTTAAGCGAGTTTTGCTTCTCGCTAAAGACGCAACCGATAGGGAGGTGCTTCTCCCCCTTGCTCGCCATCTCTCCAAAGCGCACAACGCTTCCATTGCCATTTTGCCTTTGTCGCTCGGAGAAAATGCCCCTGCCCTCGATTTGGGGCCCGTACCGGAGGAGGCGAATCTGCTCACTTCCGGAGATGGAGTGGGGGTGTTGCGTGGGTATGACTTCCTCTTCATTTCTTACGATACGTGGGGGCTTCTCACGGAGGTGCGCCCCGAGATCTTGCAGGAGCTGCCTAGTACCCTCATCGTTCGCTCCCTCGAGAGGAGTGCCGATCCGCTGGCCATCCCTGCAACAAAGAATATGTTTGAGTGACTCTTCTCACAAGTAAATAAAATGCTATTTATGTCCTTTTTATCTCGTCTTGCTACACGCTTTTATCGGAATTCTTGGGTTGGAGTTTTCATCATTCTCCTTGTTCTCTGCTCCAATTTCCGCTATTCTTTTATCAATACAGACCCGAGGGTCGACTCGACACTCCTCTCCCTCCCCGAAACTTTTGGGTGGGGATTTTTCATTCCGCTCCTTGTTGCTTTCGTGCCCGATAGGTACCGAGTGTTGCGCCGTTGCCTTATCGGTTTTTTCCTGTTCCTTGCCTCGCTACTTTTTTTCGGGGAGCAAATTCTCATCACCGGCTACAAAACGATTTTTACGGACAGTATTGCACTTAATATCTTGGCGACGAATCCTCGTGAAGCCGCAGAGTTTATGGCGGGAGCCAGCCTTGTAAAATATCTCTTTCTACCCCTCTTGCTATTTATTGCGAGCCTTGCTATTGCCTATGTCGTTTACCGTCTTTCTCGTACGAAAAAAGGGGAGATAAGTGCCTATTGGTTGGCTGCCCCTCTCGTGGTTTTATTGGGAGGTAGTCTCTTTTCCTCCTATCTTATTATTACGAGTTACCGGAACAATTACCCCAACTATAAAGTGATGACTCCACTCTCTCGACTTGTAACAGGGGTGATGAAGTGCGCCGAGGAAATGTCTTCTGTAGAGGAGACTCTGGAGGCTTTACGCCGAGTAGACTGTGGAGAGGTGCATCAAGACCCCTCTTTTTCGGCGCATTCACTGGTGCTTGTTGTGGGGGAATCTGCTACGCGTGCCTACCATCATTGCTATGGCTTTCCCTTGGCGAATACTCCTTTTTTGGATAGTCTAATTGCAAGCAAAGAGGTGATTCTGTTCGATAATGCCGTGGCTCCGGCTCCCTATACGGCGGCTTCTTTGTCCCAAGTGCTTACCTTTTTCCAAAGAACGGATACGCTCTCTACGTGGGATGCTACGCCTACCCTGCCGCTCGTTTTGCAGAAAGCCGGCTACTATACCTATTGGCTGAGCAACCAAGAGAAGCAGGGTTTGTTTATCCAACCTGTGGCAGCGATTGCCTCCACTTCGGATAGTTTGTACTACGCTAATGTGCGTTCTTCTCGCGATTGGTGGGCTCAGGAGTTGAAGCTGGATGGGGATGTCCTGCCCCATTTGCTGACGAGTAAAACGCCCTCTCTACCCAAGAATAAAATTTTTGAACTCGTGCATTTGATGGGTTCGCATCCCTCTTGCAAAGAGCGTTACCCGAGTAATTTTGCCCGATTTAAGCCCGAAGATCTCCCTTCTCCTCTCAAGGATCAGAGCCAAAACGAGGCAATTTGCGAGTATGCCAATAGTATCCTCTACACGGACTATATGCTCCATGAGATCATTCAACGTTACGCGCAAGAGCCCTCTGTGGTAGTCTATGTGGCAGATCATGGTATCCTTACGTATGACCCCGAAGCCGGCGATATGAGTGATGTCTTTGGGCACGCTCCGCACTGGAAGTCAATCTCAGTGCCTTTTATGGTGTACGTAAGTCCCAAAATGCGTCAGCTCCATCCCGAACTGGTTTCGCGTCTGGAGGCGGTGAAGCATCAGCTCTTTACTACCGATGTATTGCCCTACTTCCTTTGCTCCCTTATGGGGATTCGTGTGGAGAAGTACCCCGCCTCTTCGCAAGATCCACTCTCTTCTAAATATGTTGCGGCAGACTCCGTGGTTGTGACTTGGCAAGATGAGCCTATCGTTGTGCGTGCAACGTAGTCTCCCTATTGTGCGTGGCAATCCGCTTTTTATATATCTTTGCTTAGGAGTTCGTGGCTTGGTTTCAGGCACTTCTCCGAGGGAGGTTGAGTGTGCACATCCCTACCCAATAAAAGGGCCGGAGACGCTACTTCCCATAGTATGGCAATGATAATAAAAAGAATATCGCTATGAATTATCTAACAAACGATAAGTTAACGCTCATTGGAGCTGCCGGCATGATCGGCTCCAACATGGCACAAACGGCAGCCATGATGCGCCTTACTCCAAACATTTGTCTCTACGATCCATTCGCCCAAGGGCTGGAGGGCGTAGCAGAAGAGATGCGCCATTGTGCTTTTGAGGGGCTCAATCTTACATTTACTTCGAGTATGGAAGAGGCTCTCCGTGGTGCTAAATATATTATCTCTGCAGGGGGGGCTCCGCGCAAAGAGGGTATGACCCGTGAGGATCTTCTTCGTGGTAATAGCCAAATCGCGGCGGAATTGGGCGACAATATCAAGCGTTATTGCCCGGATGTACAGCACGTGGTTATCATATTCAACCCTGCTGATATTACAGGGTTGGTTACGCTCATTCATTCCGGATTGAAGCCTTCGCAAGTAACCACGCTGGCGGCTCTCGACTCCAATCGTCTGCAAAGCGAGCTCGCGAAGCACTTCGGGGTACTCCAAAGCAAGGTAACTCGCTGCCGCACCTATGGCGGTCATGGCGAGTCTATGGCAGTCTTTGCCTCTACGGCAGCTGTGGATGGAACTCCCCTGCTCTCGCTTATTGGTACAGAGAAGCTCTCGCAGGAGGAGTGGACGGCTCTCAAGGAGCGCGTTGTAAAAGGAGGTGCCAATATTATTAAGTTGCGGGGGCGTAGTAGCTTCCAAAGTCCCTCTTATGTGGCTGTGGAGATGATTGCCGCTGCCATGGGTGGCGAGCCTTTTACGCTACCTTCGGGGTGCTACGTGTCTCATGCTGATTACGGCAATGTGATGATGGCGATGGAGACGCGCATCGACAAAGATGGGGTACATTGTCTCGAAACGAAGGGAACCGACGAAGAAATGTCCGCCCTCAAACAGAGTGCAGAGCACTTGGCTACGATGATTGCTCAGGTGGCTGAGATGGGTATAATCCCCCCTGTTGCAGATTGGGCTACGCTCAATCCGAATCTCTAAACCGATTCCTTATCTCAATAAAAGAAATCCCCTTGCTCAAATTGTTTGGGCAAGGGGATTTTTTCGTCTAGTGGCAGTCGTGATGGAGGCAGGCTACACCCGAGTCGGATAATGTGCCTCGGAGGTAGTCTTTTACTACGTTTTCTACAGGGCCGCTGCACCCTCTGATTACCTCAATGCCATGGTCTGCAAGTTTTTTCTTTGCGCCGTCTCCCATGTTCCCTGCAAGCATAAGACCTACGCCCATCTCTTGCAAAGTAGCGGCGATGTTGCTTTTGCAGCCACACCCTTGGGGGGAAGGAAGCGTGGTCGAAGCTTTGATTTCTCGGTCTTCGATGCTGAAAATCGTGTAGTAGGCACAATGCCCGAAGTGATCGTCCACGCTATTGTCTCGCGTGGGCACTGCAATTTTGATCATAGTCTTGTACTAGGTTTGATTCAACTAACGCAAAGATAAGGATATTTCAGGGAGTAGCCAATTTAGACCACCCTACGGTGTTTTTATCCCATCGTAAGGGGGAGGCTCTCTCCTGAGTTATGGGAAGAGAACTCCCTACATCTCTACCTCTCCACTGAGTTTAGCCGAGAAATCGCTTTTGTTTTAGCTGTGAAATGCTCGGATTTTGCTGCCCTGCGCTTTTCCCTTTTTAGGGCAGGAATAAAATGTTTCATGGGCTGTTTTTTGCAAAATATTAGGCAGAAGTCGGAGTGCTTTCCGGCTGATTCTTTTTTGAATTTCAGGCTGTCTTCCTCTCTTTTTTACTCGGAAAATGGGGGGAGGAATGGGTGCGAAAGAAAATCAGTGGGGATGTTGCCTTTCCGGATTTTTATTGTACCTTTGCACCGCAATCTCGCAAGGAGCATAGCCTGGTTTGCCTTCTTAGGGTGGGGTTGTAGCTCTAAATGAATTGTCCCGTGGTGTAATGGTAACACGTCAGATTCTGGCTCTGAAATTGAGGATTCGAATTCTTCCGGGACAACTTGATCTGATAGCAAAAGAAGGGGGTGGTGTAGGTACACTTCTTTGTGGGGCTGCTCTCCTTCCTATTATAACGTCGCATCTTTCCTTCCGTGGGTTAGATGCGTTTTTTATTTTCCTTAAGATGAAGGTGCTATGAGTATTGTTTCTTACGAGGGTGGAGCTCTTCTTTTGCCCATATCTCTGTAAGCTCAAGAAAATGCGCTAACTTCGCCGACGAAAAGACTAAACTACTAAAGAATAAATCATCATGGCAAGTGCAACGAAAATTGTAGAGTGCGTACCCAATTTTAGCGAGGGACGCGATCGCGAAAAAATCGAGAAGATTGTAAATCCTTTCCGTACACGTCAGGGCGTTAAGTTGCTCAATTATAGCAACGACGAAGACCACAACCGCCTTGTTGTAACCGTTGTAGGTACTCCGGAAGCAGTGAAGGAATCACTCCTCGAAGCAGTGGGTGTAGCTGTTGAGGTAATCGATATGACTAAGCACTCGGGGCAACACCCCCGTATGGGTGCTGTGGACGTAGTTCCCTTCATCCCCATCCGCAATATGGAAATGGACGAAGCTATCGCCCTCTCTCGTGAGGTTGGCGAAATCATTGGTACTAAGTATGGTGTGCCCGTATACCTCTACGAAAAGAGTGCAACAGCTCCCCATCGTGAAAATCTTGCCAAGGTAAGAAAGGGCGAGTTCGAAGGGATGGAAACCAAAGTGCACGAAGCTGAATGGCTCCCCGACTTCGGTCCCGCAGATCGTCACGCTACGGCAGGTTGTGTGGCTGTAGGTGCTCGTATGCCTCTTGTTGCCTACAACGTAAACCTCAATACCAGCGATGTTGCTATCGCTGATGCTATTGCCAAGAGAGTACGTCACATCGGTGGCGGTCTCCGCTTCTGCAAGGCTATGGGTGTAGAGTTGACCGATCGTCACATCGCACAAGTATCTATGAACCTTACCGACTTTACCAAGACCAGCGTATATCGTGCTCACGAAATGGTACGTATGGAGGCAAAGCGTTATGGTGTAGAGATTGTAGGTAGCGAAGTAATTGGTTTGCTTCCTATGGCTGCTCTTATCGATTGTGCAGAATATTACCTCGGGATCGAAAACTTCTCACACGATCAGATCCTCGAGCTCCGCATGATGGAGTAATACTAGGAATAGGCTAGGAATATCTCTCGGGAGGGTGGCACGTGTCGCTCGCTCTCCCGAGAGCTTCCCTTGTTTTATATAGTGTACATGAGTCATAATCTATACGTAAAAAATATAGGCAAGGTAGCAACGCCTAAGGGGAATAAGGCGCTCCATGGGAAAGCCATGGGAGAGCTGGATATCCTTATGGGGCCTGCAGCTATCGTAATCCGAGATGGGATTATCGCCTATGTAGGAAAGGAGTCTGAGGTCCCCGGTGACCTTATCCAAGATTGTGCTGTCTACGACGCCCAAGGGGGTGCCGTAGTGCCCGGTTTTGTTGATAGCCATACTCACCTTGTCTTTGGAGGATTCCGCGAAGAGGAGTTCCAGATGCGATTGCGTGGAGCTTCCTACATGAGCATTATGCAGGCAGGGGGAGGAATTGCCAGTACTACCAAGGCAACTCGCGAGGCGAGTGTGGAAGAGCTAGAGGCAGCCGCCCAAGTTCACCTCCGCGCTATGCTCTCTATGGGTGTGACTACGGCCGATGCCAAGAGTGGCTATGGCATGGATTTGGAGACCGAATTGCGCCAGTTGGAGGTAATTCGCCGTCTGCAAAAGTCGCAACCCATTGCACTTCACGCTACTTTTATGGGGGCGCACGATACTCCTCCCGAGTTCAAAGGTCGCTCCACGGACTACATCGAGTATTTGGTACAGACGGTACTCCCCGAGGTTAAGAGCCGAGGGCTTGCCGAGTGCTGCGATATATTTACAGAAGAGGGAGTCTTCGACCACGAGCAGACTCGTCGCTTGCTCAATGCGGCTCGCGCTATGGGCTTCTCCCTCAAGATGCATGCCGATGAGATTGTGCCCTTTGGTGGTGCCGAATTGGCTGCGGAGCTTGGGTGCCTCTCTGCCGACCATTTGCTTCAAATCTCAGAAAAGGGAATTGCCGCACTCGCTAATTCTAATACGGTGGCTACCCTATTACCCTGCACGGCTTTCAGCTTAAAAGCCGCCTATGCTCCCGCTCGTAAGATGATAGACAACGGCTGCGCTGTGGCTGTTGCCAGCGACCTCAACCCCGGGAGTTGCTTTAGTGCATCCATTCCCCTCATGTACGACCTTGCCTGCATTTACATGGGCATGACGGCCGAAGAGACCCTTACGGCTCTTACGCTCAATGGGGCAGCTGCTATCGGGCGTGCCGATAGAATTGGTAGTATCGAGGTGGGTAAAGAAGGAGACCTCGTGGTACTGGGTTATCCTTGCTATAAATTCCTTTCGTATCATATCGGTATGAATATCGTACACTCTACTATAAAGGGTGGTGCGGTTTATACCAATCACATAGACTGATTTTAATACTTAACAACCAGTAATATGCTTACCGAACTAACTGTAAAAGGCCTTCTTGCCGAGACTGCGGGCGACGCTCCCGTACCTGGTGGTGGAAGTATCTCTGCCCTCAATGGAGCCATTGCTGCCGCTCTTGCTGAGATGGTAGCCAATCTTACTATAGGCAAAAAGAAATATGCCGATGTACAAGACGAAATGGCAGAAATCGCTAAGAGCGCAGCTGCTCTACAGAAAGAACTCGTACTTGATGTAGACCGAGATAGCGAAGCTTACGACGGCGTTTCTCAAGCCTTCAAGCTCCCCAAAGAAACGGACGAAGAGAAAGCAATCCGCTCGGCTGCCATCCAAGAAAACACCAAAAAGGCAGCTCTTGTACCTATGGAGGTAGCTCGCCGTGCCAGTGCGCTCTTGCCCTCTATTGAGGCTGTGGTAGCTCGTGGCAACCAAAATGCAGTAACCGATGGTTGTGTAGCCATGATGTGCGCTCGTGTAGCTGTGGTAGGTGCCCTCTTCAACGTTCGCATCAACCTTACCTCTATCAAAGACGAAGAGTTTGTAGCTCGCCTTCGCGAAGAAGCAGATCGCCTCGAAGCTGATGTTCTAGCTCGTGAGGCAGCTGTTATTGCTCACACAAAGAAGGCTTGCGAATAAATAAAGACATGGCACAGACATTTTATATCGGGAGTGAACCCCTTACCCTCGCCCTTTGTGAACGCTATCTCAAAGAGCGTTTCCCCCTAGCATTAGGAGATGATGCACGTGCTCGCATTGAGCATTGTCGCAACTATCTTGACAATAAAGTAAAAGAGAGCGACCGCCCTATCTATGGTGTAACTACGGGCTTTGGCTCTCTTTGCAATCGCTCTATCTCTGCCGAGGCTTTGACTACGCTCCAAGAAAATCTCGTAAAGAGTCACGCTTGTAGCTGTGGTACAGAGGTAAATCAGGATATCGTGCGTTTGATGTTGCTCCTCAAGGCTCACGCTTTGCAATTAGGGCATAGCGGGGTGCAGGTGGTAACGGTAGAGCGCATCCTCGATATGCTCAACAAGGATATTATCCCCATCGTGTACGATAGAGGTTCTTTGGGTGCATCGGGCGACTTGGCTCCCCTTGCCAATCTTTTCCTCCCCCTTATCGGTGAAGGCGAAGTGCGTGTAGCCGGTGGCGAAAAGCGTTGCGCTCGCGAAGTCTTTGCAGAGCACGGCCTTAGCACGGTTACCCTCAAGAGCAAAGAGGGTCTTGCCCTTCTCAATGGTACGCAGTTCATGAGCTCGCATGGGGTATATGCCCTCATCAAGGCTCATCGTATCGCTCGTCTTGCCGACTCTTGTGCCGCTCTTTCGCTAGAGGCTTTTGATGGATTGGATGCTCCTTTTGCAGATGCTCTTCACACCATTCGTCCGCATAAGGGTCAGCTCACCGTAGCTCGTCACCTCCGCTCTCTTCTAGAGGGAAGCGAATTGATCGCTCGCCCCAAAAAGCAGGTACAAGACCCCTATAGCTTCCGTTGCGTGCCCCAAGTACATGGTGCCTCTAGAGATGCTATTGACTACGTTACCTCTGTGGTTGAGACCGAGATTAACTCCGTAACGGACAATCCTACGGTATTCCCCGATGAGGATAAGGTGGTATCGGGTGGTAACTTCCATGGTCAACCTCTCGCCATCGTATACGACTTCCTCGCTATTGCTTTGGCTGAGTTCGGGAATATCTCTGAGCGTCGCGTTGCTCAATTGATCCTAGGCTTGCGAGACCTCCCCGAGTTCCTCGTTGCCAACCCCGGGCTTAACTCCGGTTATATGATCCCTCAGTACGCCGCCGCTTCTATGGTAAGCAAAAACAAGATGTACTGCTTTGCTGCTTCTAGCGACAGCATTGTTTCGAGCAATGGCCAGGAAGACCACGTTTCGATGGGGGCGAATGCAGCCACTAAGTTGCTCCCTATCATTGAAAACTTGGAGATCATTTTCGGTATTGAATTGATGAATGCCGCTCAGGCTTTAGAGTTCCGTCGCCCTGCTAAGTCTTCTCCCAAAATCGAAGAGATGTTGGCAGCATTCCGTCAGGTTGTACCCCGAGTAGAGGATGACATTGTAATGTACAAGCTAATACAGCAAGCAACAGAGTTTGTTCGCACGTATGCCTTTGCATAAAAGAGGCTGAGGACAAATTCTTTTCTAACGGGGGTCGTCTCCAAAGGTTTTTCTCGAAGGGGAAAGCCTTGGAGGCGATCTCCTTTTTTATGCCTCTCGGTTATAGTCAGTTGGTTTTTAGCGAATTATTTGTACCTTTGCAGGACACGTGTCTCTACAAACAGGGCACTTGCCGTAGGCGTTTGCGATGGGCGCTTGGGTGAGAGGCCTCTGTGGATAGGGCATTGTGTATTAGTTTTAAGTATAACAATTTAGATCCATCGCATTAATTATTGATGAGCAATCAAGAACATCTTACACCTAATCCAGATTTCGACTGGGGGATGTATGAAAAAGGGACGACCCTAAGCGAGGAAGTCCGCAAAGAGCAAGAAGCTAAGTACGAAGAGACCCTTAACTCTCTCAAGGTTAATGAGGTAGTTATTGGTAAGGTAGTTGAGTTCGTAAAGAACGACAAGACTATCCGCGAAGTGCTTGTGGACGTAGGTTATAAGTCGTTGGGCGTAGTTCCTTACACAGAGTTCCGCTACAATCAAGACCTTAAGGTGGGCGACGAAGTAGAAGTGTACGTGATCAGTCAAGAAGACCGCTCCGGCGCACTCGTACTCTCTCACCGTCAGGCTCGTCTCGAGCGTGCATGGGAGCGTATCAACGAAGCTCAAGAAAAGGACGAAGTTATCCTTGGTTTTATCAAGAGCCGCACCAAGGGCGGTATGATTGTGGACGTGTTTGGCGTGGAAGCCTTCCTCCCCGGTTCACAGATCGATGTTCGCCCCATCCGTGACTACGATGCTCTCATTGACAAGACAATGGAGTTCAAGATCGTAAAGATCAATCAGGAGCAAAAGAATGTCGTTGTATCGCACAAGATCTTGGTAGAAGCCGAGCTCGAGCAACAGAAGCGCGACATCATCAGCAAACTCGAGAAGGGTCAAGTACTCGAAGGTACCGTTAAGAACATCCTTCCTTTCGGTGTGTTTGTAGACCTTGGTGGTGTAGATGGTCTTATCCATATTACCGACCTCTCTTGGGAACGCGTATCGCACCCCAGCGAAGTGGTGGAGCTTGATCAGAAGATCAATGTAGTAATCCTCGACTTCGATGAAAACAAGACGCGTATCGCTCTTGGTCTCAAGCAACTCACTCCCAACCCCTGGGATAACCTTGACCCCAACCTCAAGCCTGGGGACGTACTCAAGGGTAAGGTGGAACTTATCACGGATTACGGCGCATTTGTAGAGATCGCTCCCGGTATCGAAGGTCTTATCCACGTAAGCGAAATGTCTTGGGCTCAGCACCTCCGCAGCGCACAAGACTTCCTCAAGGTAGGCGAAGAAGTAGAAGCTGTAATACTCACTCTCGACCGCGAAGAGCGCAAGATGAGCCTCGGTATGAAGCAACTTACTCCCGACCCCTGGGCAGATATCGAAGAGCGTTACCCTGTAGGCTCTCGTCATCAGGCTAAGGTTCGCAACTTTACCAACTTTGGTGTATTCGTAGAGATCGAAGAAGGCGTAGATGGTCTTATCCACCTCAGCGACCTCTCTTGGACTAAGAAGGTGAAGCACCCTAGCGAAGTAACCGAAATCGGTGCGATGATCGAAGTTGAAGTTTTGGAGATCGACAAGGAAAATCGTCGTCTCAGCCTTGGTCACAAGCAGACCGAAGAAAATCCTTGGGATGCTTTTGAAGATACCTTTACGGTAGGCTCTATCCATGAAGGTGTGATCACAGAAATCATCGACAATAAGGGTGCCGTTGTGGCTCTCCCCTATGGAATCGAAGGTTTTGCTACTCAAAAGCACCTTGTAAAAGAGGATGGCTCTAAGGCTCAAGTAGACGAAAAGCTCCCCTTCAAGGTTCTTGAGTTTAACAAAGAAAAGCATCGTATCATTGTATCGCACAGCCGTACATTCGAAGACAAGCAACGCAGCGAACGCGCTTCTGAAGGCGCAGAACGTAAGCCCGCTCGTCGTGCAGAAGAAACAGCAGCTCAGGCTCCTGTAGAAAAGGCTACACTTGGTGATCTTGGTGCTCTTGCCGCTCTTCGCGATCAACTCGACGAGAACAACTAATAGTAAACTCCGCTTCCTCCCTCCGTCGTGAGGGGAGGAGGAACGATTTTATGACCCCACGCTCGGGCGAAATCCCGGGAGTGGGGTTTCTTTTGCTACCTAGGGAGTTATCGACTATCTTTGTGCTATAGCAACAAAAGAATAAGCAAGATAGTATGGGAAAGAAGCGTTTGGTAGTCCTCACAGGGGCCGGGATGAGTGCCGAGAGTGGCATATCAACATTTCGAGACAGCGATGGTTTGTGGGAGCAGTATCCCGTACAGAAGGTGGCCTCAATAGAGGGATTTCGTGAGAATCCTCAGTTGGTACTCGATTTTTATACAGCGCGGCGGCGAGATTTTGTGGGTTGCGAGCCCAACGCCGGTCACTATGCTTTGGCTGCATTGCAAGAGGAGTGGGAGATGACCATCATAACCCAAAATATCGACGATTTACACGAGCGAGCCGGTAGTCGGCACGTGATCCACTTGCATGGAGAGATCTTGAAAAACTGCTCCGTTGCCCATCCCGATATTACCTACCCCGTGGATATGGAGCATCCCGAGATCAAGGTGGGAGATCTTGCCCCCGATGGTAGTCAGCTACGTCCCTTTATTGTTTGGTTTGGCGAGGCTGTGCCCATGATTGCTCCGGCGGCAGAGGCGGTTTGCCAAGCAGATTGTTTTGTGGTAATTGGCACCTCGCTCAACGTTTATCCTGCGGCCGGATTGTTGAACTATGTCCGTAAGGAGCAGCCCATCTTCCTG
>ERZ773046.1219-NODE-1219-length-15061-cov-5.616487_pt1 | contig 15061 bp, 20 predicted proteins | sample MGYA00580634_ERZ773046 | MGnify/ENA primary metagenome ERZ773046 (study PRJEB29015, sample SAMEA2738127) | human oral metagenome | biome: human oral; feature: human-associated habitat; material: saliva | place: China | collected 2159 ... | reverse complement strand
TTCAATTGAAGAAATACTCACCAAAACTTCGCAAACACGTTGTGTTTACAGAAGTTAAATAATAGGTCATTACGTTTCAGTAGAGGCGAAAAACCTTGATTTAATGCAATTCTTGAATTTTCGAATTTCAATGTATTGCAATAAAAATCAACCGAATGACTACCTTTTTTGAAATAAGAATAATGATTCGGATATATAAAAGAAGAGGAACTTTATTGTGAAGCTCCTCTTTTTGTTATGTGTTCTTTTTCTCACAGATCGTATGACCTGGTTTGACACAGTTGGATTTCAGGTACTTTCAGTTTAGCTTTATATCAACCATCATCAAAATCCAACTATTTTCTTATTTTAAAAAATATGAATAAGTTTGATTGAATGAGGGAATTTCTTTAAATTTTTTCTTAGCACCTATAAGTTAATAATACTATTCTTTAAATTATAGTTTATAATTATCTGATGTTTCAATGACCACAAAACAAAGTACAGCGAATCACTTCCTTTAGTCAAACATATAACTGAACAACATTGTTTATCTTCCTGCACTTTCATATTTTTTCAATCCTTTTCTAAAAATTGTACGACTGATAATAATCAAAAAAACTGTAAAAACTATTTGATAGAAAAATAGGTTCAATGTATCTTTCCCTAAAAATATTAATACTGCAGGATTGGCAATTAATAAATTGGGAACAAATAACATAGTGATCAATCTGTTAATACCTGTAAAAATATTATATGGATACTTAGAAATTCCAATATAATTCAAAAATACATCTACTTTTGAAAATTTAGTTGGGAACCAAAATGAACTAATCGTTATTAGAAACCAAATTGAATAATATATAATACAACCACACATTAAAGAAAGGATATAAAATAATATTTTTAATGAATTTAAATGTACATTTAAATTTCCATAACTTATAAAAATGATCGCAAGACCAAAAAAAGTATTCACGAATTGAACTAAATTAAATGATCTAAAAATATAGAACAACTGAGTATCAAACGGCCTCAATAAAATTTGATCCAAGTTACCACTCAAAATATCTGATTCTAAAATTCCCATACTTCTAATTAACAATCCCATCATAACTCCATCTACAATAGTGTAGGAACCTACCAAAAATAAAATTTGATAATAGTCCCAACCATTAAAAGAGTCTATGTTTAAGAAAATCAATCTAAAAAATACAATAGGTAAACCAATCCACAGTATCGACGAAAATAGACCACAAAAGAAGTCAAAATGAAAATTCATATCAGATTTAAAACCAAAATGAAGTAGCCTAAAAATTACTTTTATTCTAAACATTTTATCCTCCCACATTTGAGAAGTGCTCCACTCCTTTTCTCAATATGAATCTTGATATAATATAAAAAATGATGCACCAAATCAATTGAATACAAATAATTCTCAAATAGTCTATTAATTTATATGTATCATTACTAAACATCTGAAGCGGTTCATATACTAAGTATTTAAAAGGTAATACATCTAAAAACAGACGAAAATTATTTGAAAAAAAACTTAAAGGCAATAATATTCCTGATAAAAACTGAATTACTATTTCTTTAACAGTAAGGACAAAAAATATATTTTCTAACCAAAAAGAAAGCATACCTACACAACATGATATTAAAAACCATAGAACCATAGATAGAATAATTGCAATACTTCCTAAAATAAGAATTTCAATGGTTAATAACTCATTCTTGTAATAAACACTGGAGAATAAAATGACAGGAATGATGATAAATAATAAATGAGCAAGCCTATCTCCAAGCATTTTACAAAAATAATACTTATAAAAAGTAACAGGTTTTATTAATATGCTAAAAAAATTTCCTGAATGAACATCGTCATTGATTTCCCAATCAACTGGATAAAAAACAAAATATGAAAAAATTATAGTCCCCAAATAGTATTGAACCATTGAGGTAAAATCATATCCTGCTATATTTATCTGGTTACTCTGATATATATACGTCCATAAAAATACTGATATCATAATTTGTATACTTGCCTGTAACATTAACAATAGTACACTTGATTTATAGTTCAAAATAGATCGAAATGATATCAGAATAATAGACATTTCTTTTTTCAATTGTGCTCCTTTTTTGTAAAATAGTTTTGTAAAATAATTTCTTCTAAAGAAAGATTTGATATTTCAAAATCTTCTATATCTACAAGCTTATTGATTGATTCTAATGTCTCAAAGACAAAATCTCTAGGTATTTTTAGTATACATTCCGATTTTGTTTGAGAAATGACTACTACTCCTTTAACAGAGCATAACTCTGGTACCAAATCTAATGTCATTTTTATCTTTAAATATTTAAAATCAGAAAATTTAGATAAAATAACATCCATTGACTCCTGCAAAATAATTTTTCCTTTGTCAATGACGATTAATTCGTCACAAACAGACGAAATATCATCCATATCATGACTCGTTAAAATAATAGTAGTATGACATTCTTCATTCATTTTCTTTAAAAATGTTCTGATATCTTTTTTAGACTGTATATCTAACCCTATAGTAGGCTCGTCTAAAAATAATATTTCCGGACTTGTTAAAGATGCCGCGATAAACTCCATTTTCATTTTTTGTCCAAGAGAGAGGGTCCGGACCTGCTGGTAAAGCTGATCTTTTACATTCAACAAATTGCTTAATTCCTGAATTCGTTCTTGTAAAATCGCCGGTTCTACCTCATATAAAGTACCAATCAATTGAAAATAATCCATAGCCGAAACATCTTGAAATAACTGTAATTTATTTCCTACTACTATTGAAATTTTTTTTCTAAAATTTATACTTCTTTTAAATGGAATTTCTCCATTCACTTCTAATTTTCCGGAACTAGGATAAAGAGTCCCAGTCAACATTTTAATCGTTGTGGATTTACCAGCTCCATTACTCCCAATAAAGCCAACTATACTCCCTCTCTTAATCGTAAAACTAATATCTTGAACAGCTCGAATCGTTATTTGATTACGTTTCAAAAATCTCTTGATAAATGGGAGTCTTGAATCAAAATTATAAAAATTTTTAGATAAATTCTGAGCATTAATAACTATTTCACTCATATATCTCTCCTTTCGATAAAATATATTTACTTGTACTTTTTCCATACTTTACCAAAATGCTAAAGATTGAGCTAAAATCTTCGGGATGGGTAAAATAATATTTGTCTTTAAAAAGTTTCTCAAAACCTTCAAGGCGATTATTGAAATCATTAAATTTTGTATTGTCTAGCTGGTTGAATGTCTCTTTAATATCCATAAACTTTCTCCGTGATTCTTTATTTCACTTTATAAATAGAAGAGTGTCTATATATTTATAGATCCTCAAGAACTTGCATTTTATCAAGTATAAGTAGAATAGTATGTAAGGGTTTACATATTCGTATTATATGATTATTTAAGGAATCCGTCAATTTTCCACATTATTATATGACAAAATGTATTTTTTAAAAATGCAAAAATCTATGAGCAAGATGTTTGACTTCCTTTTTTAAAGTATATATACTTATATTAACCTTAGAAAAGAAAAAATGTTTGAACAGATATTCAATAATAATTACTTTTTTTAAAATTAAAATTCGAACTTTAAATTTTTATCTTTTTTATATTATTGAGTAACCTAAATTGCCCAATTTGTAAAATTTAGCTAGACAAAAAAAGACATCCAAGAGAAATTTCTTAAATGTCTGTAAACGTTGATATAAGCGTGTTGATTAACGTTTTGATAATTGTGATGCTTTACGAGCTTTCTTAAGACCTGGTTTGGAAAGTATGGGTTTCAGTTGGACTAAAAACAGCGTATTATCAAGGCTTTTCAAAACAGTTTATTGAATTGATAAGCACTCCGTTAAATAATCATTTAAGTCCAATCAAACATGACGGTAGTGTAAAATAAGTTGTGTAAACACAAAAAGGAATAAACACGTTATAGTAGAGTTGCGAAACATTACTTGAAAGAGATTTATTACAAGGAACACAATGTTCTCTTTCCCATCTACGTCCTTTACAAAACATACATGTCTCGATAGATCATTTTTCTGTTGAATCTCTTTACTTTTTTGAAATACAATACTGATTCGGACAATTAAAAGCAAGAAAAGGAGCTTCATCTCATGATGAAGCTCCTTTTTATTGTATTCTCATTCCTAAAAATACTAGAAATAGCATAGTCTTTTCTAGTATTTGTGGAATCCAAAACGCAGGCTAAATCCAGCCTGCGTTTTTATTTCTGTGGTTTCATCATCGTATTTTCAATTTCATCATTTTCAAAAAAGTAAAAAATAAAAATTAGAACAACCATTAAAACACTCGAAACTAGGAAAAATAATGTTGATAACCAAAATAAAATACTCAAAATCTTTACATCTAGACAATTTGATAAGAACAATCTATAAAAAGCACAGACAATGATATTTACAATTCCAACAGCAAATGGAACTATAATTGAAAGTATTAATTGTATTTTTACTCTTTTTGTCTCAAATATTGTTTTCATAATTGCTGTAGATTTTGAAATTGAAGCAAGTATACCTAACATTGCTCCTAAAAAACCTGTCATTATAGACGAAAAATTAAGTACATCTCCAACAAAATCATTTTTATTCTTCAAATTTTCAAAGTAATTGGAGATAGGAATACTTGCTAGAACAATTAATATTGCAAATACCACATAGAAAATCCAAAATCTATTCTGTCTTATAGCTTTCATTTATTTCTTAAAACCTTATTCTTTACTTCTGTATATCTAACTGACATTTCAGAAAATACTGAAGCTGGATTTAACGTTCTATTTTCATCATACTGAAAATGAATTACTTCCATCAATTTATTTGAAATTAAATCAACTGTTTCAGTTTTATCCTCAAGATTCCGTCCTTTAACATTTAATTTTTTGACTCCATGTCTATTAATAGACATAATTTCATTAACAATACTGTCTGGTAAATACTCTCCTGTACTACCTGTATCTTTTTTGGCAGTCAATGAAATTTCAACATCAAATAAGTTTGAATCTTTACTTGAAGATATAGCATTTTTTATAATTGATATTAAATCAAAATTATCACTAGGTACACTTTCTTCTCCCATTTTGATGGCTACATGTTTATATCCTGTAAAACTCCTTGCAATATTTTCTGCATCTGCTTGTATTATAATGGGCAATCTTATATCATAATCAGAATACTCCAATTCTTCCAGCAAAGAACTCAAAAAATATTCAAACTTATTGGGACTGATTGAATTTCTATTTACTTGAAGCATAAACACCGCATTTTCATAATCATATAATGCTGACATCTTTTCTCCTAGAAACTCATCATCAGCTAATCCCAATTCTTGAGATTCTCCAAATAGTTTTGTTTTACTTGGGAAATTGAAATCTCTTAGCTCTTCTATAACTAGATGATAATAAGGTTCTGAATCGTTAGGTCGATTTAACCTCTCTAATTTGTACTTAACTTCAGCAATCTCAAAAGTATACCTCACATTTGGTTTTTCTCTATATAATCTAGAAACTTCATCAAAAACTTCAGATAAATCAATTGTTTGTCCGTTGTTTACAACTTGATGAAAGTAGAATCTTACTTGCTTTGATTTGACCATTTGTACCTCTTTTTATTTCACATGAACTTTATTTTGCCTTAACTTATTTTTGTTGATTCTAAACGATTATCAATCCACTCAACTACCTCTTTAATAACCCATTTTTCTATTGCCCTACCAAAATGATTCATAAAATCATAATCAATTTTATGTATTTAATAAATTTTTACACTATATGATTATATCATATTTCGTTCTCTTCCCTTAGTTTGTTCCAAGCTTCATTTCTAATCTTATGTGAGTCGTATAAAGACTTTATGTAATCTTGACCAGCTTTAATAATACCATGTTGAAATTCTAACTCTGTCTCGAGAATTTTGTCTTCTCTATAAGGAGCATAGACCGTTTCATATAGTAGTTTTTGTTCTATTATGGAATCCAGTTTAGAGACATCTTTTTTCACAATAGAATATACTCTATATCCAATTGACTCTTCAATAGGTAATTTATGTTCTTTTACAACTTTCAAAAATAGATTAACAATATCATCACACCCAAATTGATTTTTAAATGTAATTCCCTTATCTACATAATCATCTATACCATTTACTTTTGTACGGACATATTTTGACGAATCAAGAAATTCTATAAATGCTTTTTTAAAATCTTCTTCAATCGTTTCAAGTAATTCCGACTCAGCTAAATTCCGAGAAATTGGAATATCTTCTGTATATAGTTGCTCTATATCTATATCTAAAAAGTCAGCATTATGTTCATTCAGTATCTCTTTATAAGCTATCGTTTCAGCAAAATAAATATCATCCATTAGCGTTTCATCAAAAATTAATTGCTGTTCAGCTGTCAGATTCTTAACAATCAATCTCATCATTTCAGGAATGTAATTTTCCACCTCATCGTTGTCCCCCCAAGATATCACTCTACAATGGTATCTATTCTCCTTATTTGATAGTTCTTGACCATTTAGTGTCTCATTAATTCTTTGTACTGCCGTATCAGTAAGTAAATATGGGTTTCTTTTGGTTCTTCTACCTGCTACTATCCATGAAATGATATTTGAGTTTTCAGGATAAATTTCAAAAAAACTCAACTTCCTACTTGTAATAATTTTCTCTATTCTTTCTGAGGCTTTCACACAGAAAAAACTCTGTAAATCTTCGTTCATTTTTTTAATACCTCTATTTATGTATTTACGCAATTTAATTATATCAAAATACACTACTTTTACATAATTGAATTAATTATACTTTAAACATACAAGGAAACTTGTAAATAAATTACAGTCCTAATTGATGGCCATCAAATGGACGGATTGAAACAAATATGACAACTCAGACAATAACAGTCGAGTTCTGCACATATCTGTCTATCCGTTTATTTGATGTGCTTTTTTGCACCTCTTCGGTTATTCAGTACGGCTCATACCAGTTTCTTTCTGTCCAAAATCAGGACTTAGAAAGAAGCTCTTATGCCAAGAAGAACATTTGAAGACCGTCTCACTCCAGAGGATTATACAGATATCCAAAAATGGGACAAGATACTGAAAGATGAAGATAAGTCTTTCGCAAATGCTAAACGAAGAGATAGATACCATAAACTTGGAAGTTTAGATGAAAATATCTCAAACGAAGGCCGTCAAACAGATAGATATGATTTAATTGCTAGTGATTCGTTAGATGCTGAACAAGCTTATATCTATAACGAACTATTAGGAACTGTGCATGATTACATATCTGCCCTCTCTACGAAAGACCAAATTATTATGGTTGGAAAATTAAGAGATAGGCCAATCTCATCGTCTGCACTATCTAAAATTGTAGAATGTAGTGACAAAACTGTGACAAGTCGCTTCAAAAAACACCAAGAAGTGTTACAAGATATGTTAAAAGACTACAGGTAGTCTCCGAAACTGGCAATCAATCATTGCCAGTTTTTTTAAAAAAAGCTCCCTAAATTGTATGTTCTAAATTCCATTAGACATTATGTATAAGTCAAAATAATAAAAAATTCAATTTTTTTAAAAAATTCTCCGAAATTCACCTCCTGAATCTCCTATAAGATAGAAAGGAAAAAATCAACAAGTCCAGCTCATGACCTCAAACCGAGCATGTCACCAATACTTTTTATCACAAAATAGAATATATGAGGTATCTAATCTATGAAAATGAAACCACAATACCGTAAAGGCGGTTATTCAAGTCAAATAGCAGAACAATACATTAGCCTTCAGGATCCAATCTACTTGCTTTGTGATGAGCTTGAAGCACAACAAAAGTATGAAGATGGAAAACCGACAGGTGAAGTTATCGCATACAAAACTTGGTTTGGACAAAAGGGATTACCACCATTCCAAGTTAAATTCCTTGAAAAGCCTGACCTTCCTGACTATCTTTCACTTATCTCTTTTGAGAATTTACAAGCGTGTGAAGTTAACTACAATGTCTATTTCAAGGCTGATGGATTTAAAGAGGTGAAATAATGGTTCCAGCTATCACACAAAAAGAGTTGGAACAATACCTATTACAGAGTCTGAACATGGCTTTGGGCTCTGTATTACAAGGGGAAACTTCTTATACCAACTCTTTTGACATTTCTGTCAAAGAAAACGGATTTATCTTCATCCCTCGTCTTCCATCAGGATTTATCATTGATGACGAACTGTATCGAAAGATTTTCTTAATAGCTAATGCGTCTCTCTACCCACAATACACGCTATTAAAACAAAATTCTGCCTACTTTATTGCACTGAAAACAGACGATATTCATATTCAACGTGGGCTGTTTTTTCCTTGGCAGAAAGGTGTTTCTGAGCGGCTAATCATTCCAGACCTAGAAAAATTTACATTATCGCTAAAAGGTAATGATATCCCTATTATGGCAAATCTAATGATTAACTATGATAAAGTAACTTCTATGGCTATTGCTGGGAACTCAGGTAGTGGTAAAAGCTATACGCTCACCTACTTATTAAGTCTCCTTAGGAATTTCTCCGACTTGGTCGTCATTGATCCAAAGTTCGATACGCCATCTCGCTGGGCAAAGAAACACCAAATCCCCGTCATTCATCCACATGAAAACCGCTCTAAATCGGACTTTTTATCAGAAGTTAACGAGAATTTAAGTCAGTGTCTAACTATTATTCACAAACGTCAAGCAATTCTCTTTGAAAATCCACGTCATGAGTTTAAACACCGAACAATCGTTATTGATGAAGTACTCGCCTTATCTGAGGGAGTTAATAAAAACATCAAGGATTCTTTTTTCTCCTTGTTATCACAAATTGCTTTATTAGGCCGAGCAACAAAGGTTCACCTGCTTCTTGTAAGTCAGCGTTTTGATCACACGACAATCCCTGTTTCTGTACGGGAACAACTCAGTGTACTTATTCAGATTGGAAACATCAATCAAAAAACTACACAGTTTCTGTTTCCCGACCTTGACCCAGAAGGCATTGTTATTCCTATAGGAATAGGAACAGGGCTTATACAAATCATTGATAATGAACACCCTTATCAGGTTTTGCCACTACTATGTCCAACTTACTATACCAAGAAAGGAATCTTGTAACTTATGAAAACAACATATTTCCAAAAGTTTTTCGACTTCTGCTTTTCAGTATTTCTTACAGTAATCCTCTGTACATTATGTACGGTATTCTTAGGATTTATGATGGATTTCTTACAAAAATTTACCTATCTAGCCGTGGTTACTAGCTTTATTAGCATGATTTTCTGGCTTAGCCTAACAATTTCAATTATCAGTACAATTATCTTCATCTTGCTCGTTAGCTACGAAATTAAGAAGCGACAAAAAGAAGATAATCTATCAAATCTATGGGAATCTATCAAGCAAACTTTGGCTATCCGCATTTTTTTGCATCAAAGTGAACACTCAGAAGTCTTAGCTACAACTGAGCAAACAAAAATGAAACAATATAATCCCGTTAACAAACACTTCAATAGAGCAGTACGACAATCTATTGTAGATGTTAGAGAAGATAACGTTATTTTGATGATTAGACTCCCAAAGACACAACAAGCCAAGAAGATCCTAAATGATATGGATACGATGATCATAGAAGAGATGGCAAGATATAACCCTGACTATTTCTTTTCACCTCAGAAACCAGCAAAAAAATGGACTTATCTTATTGGTAATAAGAGAGAATAACTCAATGGCGCTGTGGCCCACGTAGTGGAAGCCAAACAGCGCCGTTTTTTAATTGCAAAATTTAGGATTAAGTGGGGTGACTACGACCCCCACTTAATCCAATAATCAATAATCAAAAAAAAATTAAATTTTCTCAAAAACTCCGACTTATGCCCTTCCAATCTCCTAATAGATAGACATAATAAAAAATTGAAAGCGAGGAATTTTACCTATGGCAAAAGAACAACGTTCAAATAAATGGGCTTTTCTATTCTATCAGGAAAGTGCACCCGAAAACTATTTAGAAATTCTCGAAGAAATTCATGTTCCATTTGTTCTGTCACCGTGGCATGATAAGGACGTAAACAAAAAAACAGGAGAGTTTAAGAAAGCACATAAGCATGGAGCATTTTATTTTGATTCTCTCAAAAGTTACGCGCAAGTATCCGAACTTATCAAAGACAATCTCAACGGTCCTGCCCACGTTGAACCTGTCATATCACCGAAAGGAATGTATGACTATTTTACTCATGCAGAGAATCCTGAGAAAAGCCCTTACGATATTAAAGATATTGAATGTGGCTGCGGGTTTAACCTTGCCCAATTTTTAGTTCAGCAAAACTCTGATGACTTCATCACAGAAGTGATTGATACCATTGAACAAAATGACATTACAGAATTTGAGGAACTTGTATGGTATGCGCGAGATAATGACACCGCTCTATTGGGACTAATCATTGAACGAACCTACTTTTTCTCTCGCTATCTGGACTCACGTCGGCATAACCCTAAGCGACTACAAAAAGCAATCAAAGAACAAGGAGCAAATATTGATGGAGACAATTAAATTAAACCGAATTGAAGAATTACTGAATACAATTATTACTATCATCCAGAAAGAATTACAAACAAAGAATTCTTATGGAATCATCACGCAAAAAGAACTTCTAAAACTGTTACAAATTTCCCCAAACACACTTAAATCATGGGAAAATAGGGGGTTAAAACGACTTGAACCTCCAATCGAAGGGACACGGACTGTTTATTACAAAATGGGGGATGTCATTGACTTTTTAACTATTTAACTTCAAAAATATGCTAGAATAGAATTATCAAAAAAAGAATGTGAGGGTTCTATTTTAGCCTTTTATATATCCGAATCAAGAGGCGATATGAATAAAGAGACAATTCAACACAACAATAAAAAAGTTATAAAAACTACCAAGCAGAACGGTGAAATAAGCTATTCAATCAAAGGTGTTTATATCGGAACAGACATTAAGACTGGTAAGCGAATTACAAGAACAATCACTGCTAAAACATTAAAAGCTCTAGATAGAAAAATTGTTGAATCTAAAATTCAATTTGAAAAATCTGGGTCAACTATTAAAGAAACTATTCAAATTGATAATTTTGAAAATCTAGCTGAGGTATGGTTCTCAAATTTCAAAACATGGGTATCATCACAAAATACTATTAATAGAGTACGTGGCTATCTTGATACTTACATTATTCCTCAGTTTGGAGGCTACAAACCTGATCAAATTGAGCCTGCTGATGTGCAATTTTGGGTAAACAAGCTAGCTAGAAGAGCAAAAAAATCAGTTGATTCTGGTGTGAAACGAGCAAAAAAAGGGAGTGCGAAAGACTTCGGGGCTATGGCTCATAAAGTCAGTGATATTTTTGACTTTGGCATTACAAATTTTGGCTTGACTACTAACCCGGCTAAGTCAATCAAGATTCCACCTAAGCCCAAGGCTAACAAAGAGCGTATTATGGTACTTCATGATGAGGATCTTAAACACTGGTTATCCTATCTTGAAACTTTAGAGAATACTAGAGCAAATAGGCGATTTAAAGTTATTTGTAATACACTTTTAGCATCAGCATTACGAATCAATGAGTTGTTGGCACTAGAAATCACTGACCTAAATTTTGAGACTAATGAAATTCTTGTCAGCAAAACACTAATGTGGAAAAGTGCAAATAAAAAATTAGGTATCAAGGGTGAAATGATTTGTAAGAAAACTCCTAAAACCGATTCTGGAAATCGTAGGATCGCCGTTCCGCCTTCAATCATGGAAAATCTCAAAGAATTTCATGAGGAGATGACTAGCTATTTTGACAATCACGGTCTTCCAAAATCGTCACTTATCTTCCCGACTATATATGGCAACTATATGTGTGTTAGAAACGAACGTGCAACCCTTAAAAAGCGATTATCAGCTTTAGGGTTACCTGACTATGGTTTTCATCTATTCCGCCATACACACGCTTCTATGATGCTAAATTCTGGTATGAACTGGAAAGAACTACAACATAGAATGGGGCACAAATCTATTACAACAACGATGGATACCTATGCTGAATTAGCTCCTAAAAAGAAATTTGAGGCAGTAGATATTTTCCTAAATAAAATGGAAGAACTAGCAAGTTGATTTCATCACTACCTTTATCACTACCTTTTTACTTTAAAAGTCTATAAACCTTGATATTACAAAGTTTATAGCGTAGTTATTTAACCCTTACAGAAGTGAAGTAGGGGTTCAATACGAATCAATACAGAAGAAAAACGCTGATTTCAAGCGTTTTTTCTTTTTGCCAAATGCGATATATTGCACTGTATTTCAATTCAAACTCTACCTTTTTCTCTACCTTTTTTCTTAAGACCTGGTTTGGAAAGTATGGGTTTCAGTTGGACTAAAAACAGAGGAATATTTTTAGTTCTGTAAGTATTAATCTATACGCTTACATATATCTTTTGGTCTCTATCCCTTTAGGTAAAAATACCGATTTTATGGTATAATAAAGGTAACGTTATATAAGGAGGTGTGCCATGACTCTTGATGTAAATAAAGAAGAATTAACAATTTTAGGGATTCCCTTTGATAATTTTTCAGATTTCGATACCGTCTGGTATGCTATTGGATCATCAATGATTGAAAATTATGAACCTACTGTTCAAGATGTGATTGATTTAAAAACTTATGTTGTCAATAGACGAAAGGAATTGAATATTGGTTAAAAATCAATACGAAGGCTATAAGTACATTGACCCTAAGCACCAATATACCTATCCAAATTCCACAGTCTTAATCAATAAACAAAATGTTACAAATATTGAAGAAGCCTACCGAAATGAACACTTATTCGTTACTAAAAGACTTGCAGATTTGCGCTTGAAAGCCATTAAAGTCTATTCCATGAGTAATATTTTAGCCATTCATAACTATTTGTTTCAAGACGTTTATGCCTGGTCAGGACAATATCGCAAGGTGAATATCTCTAAAAGTGGTAATCCTTTTATGTCGATACAGTCGTTTAATGCTGCGGAAACTTATATAAATCATCTCATTCATTCCTATCATCAAACTGCCAACTCAAGAGATGAAATCATTAAACATTTAGCAAAAATTCTTGATAATCTTAATTATTTCCATCCCTTTCGAGAAGGAAATGGACGAACTCAACGAGAAGTTATTCGTTCCTTAGCACTATTAAAAGGGTATTCTGCACAAATACGAGTGGAACAAGATGATGAAGTTTACAACCTTTATATGGATGGAACAGTCTATGGAGATTTAGGAAAGTTAGAAGAACTACTTGGTAAAATACTGGAAAAATTGTAAATTAATCTACAAAAACACTTGTATATTTTTTAAATATCCTAAATATCACAGAAAATTATAACTTACTCAAAACTTAAAGACAAAAAGCTTCTGAAATCTAACGTTTCAGAAGCTTTCTTCTTATCATAAAACGACTGCAACTATTAATCGATACCACATTATCGATATTTATTAAAATAATTAATGTTTAAGTAGTGGTCCGCTAAGATGAAATTCAAAATTTGTAACATCAACTAAACCAACAACTTTGTCACTTTGATATAATTCCATCAAAAATTGTGCCATCTCTTCACTTGTGTGATATTTAGCAAAATGCTCATCATAATCATATTCTTTAGAATCTGTAGCAACTTGACCGAATTCCGTTTTTGTGGCAGCTGGAGCTAAAACCTTAGCTTTTAATTGATGTTGATTTGCCTCTAGTTCCAACGCCAAGCCTTCTGTAAAAGCACTGACATAAAATTTACTTGCACAGTATGTAACTGCATTTGGAACCATCATGTATCCGCCTCTAGATGATAAGTTAATCAATTGAGCGCCTTTACAATCTTTATAATCTCTCACATATAGAGTTGATAGAATTGTTAAAGCTTCAATGTTTAAATGGATTAATGTTATTATCTTTTCTAAATCTTGAGATTCAACCTTATCATAATTTCCAAAACCAGCATTATTTATTAGAGTAGTAATGTGATATTTTTTCAAGCTTTCATAAAGATCAAAAACATTACTGGACTTCGATAAATCAACAACTTTAATAACAACATCTAAATCCGGATAATGGTTCAAAATCTCTTGCTTCAATTTTTCTAGTCGTTCTTGACGCCGAGCAATTAAAATAAGATTCATTCCTAATTTTGCAAATTGTCTTGCTGTCTCCGCTCCTATACCAGCACTGGCTCCAGTAATACAAGTATAATTCTTCGTTTGTTCCATACTATTTTCTCCTTTACAGATTGCTATTTGCATTTTTTATAAGAGTCGCTGCTCCCATCAAGGTTCTTGACAGCCTTATCACTAAGCCCCTTTGGAGCTCTCTATTCCTTCAAACCAATTTTTCGTCTATATGGTATTACCTCCTCTCCTAACTTTATATCAAATTCCTTTGATGCTATGTATTTTACATAGTAAAGTGCACTTTATGTCAAGAGAAAACTGAAAATTTCTTGATTTTTTAAAAATTATGCTAAAATAATTAAAAAAAAGGAGGGGAAATATTATGGCTCACTATTCTATTGGAGAATTTGCTAAAAAAACTGGACTTTCTATTTCCACACTTCGATACTATGAGCAAGAAAAATTGATTTACTCACACAGAGAAGAAAATAATCGTAGATACTATGATGACTCTGATATAGCGTGGACTCAATTCATTATTAGATTAAAAAAGACGGGAATGTCTATTAAAAATATGCAAGAATACGCTGACCTAAGATATAAAGGAGACTCCACAATTCCTCAACGACTTAGACTACTATTTTTTCAACTTGATGAACTTCATAAGCAACAAACTGAAATTAACCAACATATTGATTTTCTTGAAAAGAAAATTAAAACTTATTTAGGTATTAATCCTAATTAGCACCATTATTATTTTCTTTATCCAAAAAAGGGATTGAAAACAAAATTTCAATCCCTTCAGAACGAAGACAAACGTCATTTTTGGCGTTTGTTTTTTTGTATTTTCAAA
>ERZ773046.1215-NODE-1215-length-15109-cov-14.992095_pt1 | contig 15109 bp, 8 predicted proteins | sample MGYA00580634_ERZ773046 | MGnify/ENA primary metagenome ERZ773046 (study PRJEB29015, sample SAMEA2738127) | human oral metagenome | biome: human oral; feature: human-associated habitat; material: saliva | place: China | collected 2159 ... | reverse complement strand
AAGAGCAATGAGGCTTGAACAACGTGAAAGCCAGCGTCTTTAGGCGCTGGCTGGTGATTTGGGCTTATAGGCCCTGGTGCAAACCACCCGTTAGACGGGTGGTTAGGATTATTTTTCAAAGGTGAAGCCTTCTCCGAGGATTTCATGGGCTTCTGTAATAGTTATAAAAGCTTGAGGATCGATTTGATGAATCATTTCCTTCATTTTCACAATTTCATTTCTGCCGACAATACAGTAGATGATTTTCAAATCTTTTTGACTATAGTAGCCTTGCCCTGAGATAAAAGTAACACCTCTTCCTAGGTCATCATTAATAGCCTTAGCAAGTTGGTCAGGACGTTTAGTAATAATCATAAATCCTTTACCTGCGTATCCTCCTTCTCCAATCAAATCAATCACTCGGGATACAATGAAAGTAAAGAGTAAAGTGTAAGTAACCAATCTTAAATCCTTAAAAATAAGGAGAATGAGCATGAGAATACAAAAATCTAAGATAAAAAGCAGTTTCCCCATGGAGAAATGAGTGTATTTGTTGAGGATACGGGCTAGAATATCAGTTCCACCCGTTGTACCTCCAGCGTTAAAGATAATTCCAAGACCGATTCCCAATAGAATTCCCGCTATAAGAGCTGTGATTAGTAAATCACCTTGAAGGTCAATATGAAGGGGAATACGCTCAAAAAAAGCCAACCAAGCTGACAAAGCTAAGGTTCCGAGCAAACTAGAGTAGAGAGATTTTGCTCCAAATATTTTCCAAGCTAGGATGAATAGAGGAATATTAATCAGCAGATTCATGAGGGAAACAGGAATTTCAAAAAGATAAAAGGTAATAAGAGTAATGCCTGTAGCCCCTCCTTCGAAGAGATGATGAGGAACTACAAAATAGGTTAGACCAAAAGCATAAATGCCAGCACCTAGTAAAATAGTTAAAATGGGATAGATTTTTTTAATCATAGGACACCTCTTTTCTTATAAGTTGATTATATCAAAATTTTAAGGAAAATTTGATTGACTCCATTAGGATTTTTAATCTTTTTTTGATATAATTAAAAATAAGAAAACCAATCTGAATCCTAAAATAGAAAGATTGATACTATGACAAAAATTAAGATTGTAACCGATTCATCTGTTACTATTGAACCAGAACTCGTAAAACAATTAGATATTACAATTGTTCCATTGTCAGTAATGATTGATAATGTTGTTTATTCTGATGCTGATTTGAAAGAAGAAGGTAAATTTCTTCAGTTGATGCAAGCAAGTAAGAATCTTCCGAAAACCAGTCAACCGCCTGTAGGTGTCTTTGCTGAAGTTTTTGAAGACCTATGCAAGGATGGTAGTCAGATTCTTGCTATTCATATGTCCCATGCTCTTTCGGGCACTGTAGAAGCAGCGCGCCAAGGTGCCAGCCTATCCACTGCCGACGTGACAGTTATTGATAGCTCCTTCACTGACCAAGCCTTAAAATTTCAAGTTGTTGAAGCTGCGAAGTTAGCACAAGAAGGCAAAGACATGGAGGAAATTTTATCTCATGTAGAAGAGGTCAAAAACAATACAGAGCTTTATATTGGTGTTTCAACTTTGGAAAATCTTGTCAAAGGTGGACGAATTGGCCGTGTAACTGGATTGTTGAGTTCGCTTCTTAACATCCGTGTTGTCATGCAAATGAAAGACCATGAATTGCAGCCCATCGTTAAAGGTCGTGGTGCTAAAACCTTTAAAAAATGGTTGGATGAGCTGACAAGTTCGCTTTCAGGACGTTCTGTAGCAGAGATTGGAATTTCATATTCTGGTAGCGCTGATTGGGCAAAAGAGATGAAAGAAAGCTTACAAGCTTATGTTGAACAGCCAATTTCAGTTTTGGAAACAGGATCTATTATTCAAACGCACACGGGTGAGAATGCTTGGGCTATTTTGGTACGTTACCACTCCTAAAAAAATAAATAAAATGGGAAGAAACAGCGTTTTTAACTTGACCTATAAGGGATTTTAGGATATGATTATATTTGTTAATTAGAAATTAAATTGGAGGAATCATTAACATGGCAAACAAACAAGATTTGATCGCTAAAGTAGCAGAAGCTACAGAATTGACTAAGAAAGACTCAGCAGCAGCAGTTGAAGCTGTATTCGCAGCAGTAGCTGACTACCTTGCAGCTGGTGAAAAAGTTCAATTGATCGGTTTTGGTAACTTTGAAGTTCGTGAGCGTGCTGCACGTAAAGGTCGCAACCCACAAACTGGTAAAGAAATCAAAATCGCAGCTTCTAAAGTTCCAGCATTCAAAGCTGGTAAAGCTCTTAAAGACGCTGTTAAATAATCAGACTTTAAAAAGCCTATTGTATCAAGCTTTCTAGCTTGGTCAGTAGGCTTTTCTTTTGGTTTTGGGGCATTTTTGGTGCAAAACTATAAATTATCTAGTAGGTCGAGGATATTATCATCCATCTTCTTTGTAACGTGTGTGTAGATTTTGTTTATTGTTCTAGAATCATAATGTCCTACTCTTGCCATAATTGCTTTTAGAGTTACGCTATTCTGCTTACGAGAGTATGCCTAAAGATGTGGTAGGTGAGGTGCCTATCACTGGATTCTGCAAGTTGGGTATTGTTTTTAGATTTAAATCTTCAATAGTTTTTACGATTTTTAGCAGTTTCGCTCGTCATGCAGAATTATCTTCGATATAATCAAGATTCACTGTGTAATCAAGAGACAGGTTTAAGATTAACTTAAATCGCTCTGATTTTGACTTTGAAAGATCAAGTTGGATTAGAAAGAATTGAATGTATTTTGTATCGATATAAATCTCAAATGCTTATTTAAAATCATTCATGCTACTAGTAAGAGAGCAGATAGAGCTCCCTTATATTTCTTTTTGATAAAAATTCCAACACTCTTCTAAAAAGTGAAATTTACTTTAACAGATAGCTTAGATACTTCAACTCATGGTCATTATGCTACTATTTTATATGGATATGATGCTAAAAAGTTGAAGAAATTGAAAGTTCAACTGAACATGACATATATAGGATAAGGAGAGAGAGCAAGCTATCCTTTTATCTTTATATTATCATGATTCCTTAATTTTAATGGATACAGTAGAACACGAGATTGTAGCAGTAAAAAAATTGACCAGTAGTTAGAATTTATTGCTAATCTCTGAGATGATGTACCTATTAATGATTTACTGAAATAAACAGATTTCGCAAAAATTATGTCTATCTTTACAGAATTTTATGCTCACTGAGTAGGCTATATAGAGCCAAAGAGGAAGTGATGGCACTTGAGTAAACCTTCAAACGTTTTTATAGTTTTATCAGGCAAGTTAAATAGGGGCTTCTTGTGTGAGGATTTGTGAGTTCATGAAAGGGGATAATGGAGGCCTGGTAATGATGGAAAAGAGTAATAAAGAAGAACTAATCGATCTAGCCGATTTTGAACTTTAACTTGTCAATGTAGCTATAAGAGAGTATAATAATTTTAAAAAGATGAGGGCTATATGAATAAGCAATTTGTTATACCAGCGAGAGTTGATGAGAGAATTTTAAATAAACTCGATTTTGCATCAACAAAGCCATAATAAGGACGATCACAAACGATTCGTAAAGGAATAGAGAGGCTCTATAGTGAGCTGGCGAGAAAGATGACTAGAAAAGGATTGATTTAGGCACATGTTTGGTTAGGTGTGGCTATTTCTGCCTTAGCACTCTATACCTACACGATTATTTATATTTTTAATTATGATATGGAAGAAATCTTTGCAAATTTTATTATGTTGGTAATTTATTCACCATTTTTCCGTTATTTTTGATATCAGTTGGGGGATTATCTTTATTGACTTGAGTTGAATTCGCTTATCGTAATTTGCAACGATATAAAGAAATTAAAAAGTCCCTTCTTTTTGATAGTACTTTTACAAATAAAAGTCTTAGTAATATAATAGAGCTATAGAAGGGGAGGTGGAAGAAATGTTTCGAAAAGAAAAAGCACGCAAGTTATTTTGCTTTTGGTTTATTATTCTTTATCTTTCTTTTGGATTGTATTGTATTTGTACAAATTTTGAAGATACCTTGGGTATGATTTTACTATCACCCTTTATCTTTGCTTCCTTGCCACTCTATGCTTATTTAGTCCTTGGTTTGTTTATCTGGGGGTTCATGAGTCTTGCTATGGATGATGTTATGGATCTTTAGTTAAAGGAAATCTAAGATCGAGAAAGGACACATTTCGTCCTTTCTTTTTTGATAGATATAGTTTTTCTTTTTAAAAGAGTATTTTTTTACAAAAATAGTTGGTCATTTCGTTTATTTATGCTATAATAGGAACAATTATTTTAAGGAGGTGTCAGTATGTCTTATTTATTTGAGATATTACCGAGTTTATTGAGCGGTGCAAGCATGACTTTACAGGTTTTTGCGCTGGTCTTGATTTTTTCTATTCCCTTGGGCGTTTTGATTGCCTTTGCCTTGCAAGTCCATTGGAAGCTCCTCCATCATCTGATTAACATTTATATTTGGATCATGCGAGGCACACCCTTGCTCTTGCAATTGATCTTTATCTATTATGTATTGCCAAGCATTGGGATTCGTTTGGATCGTCTTCCTGCGGCCATTATCGCCTTTGTTCTCAATTATGCGGCTTACTTTGCTGAGATCTTCCGTGGCGGGATTGATACCATTCCTAAAGGCCAATATGAGGCTGCTAAGGTCTTGAAGTTTAATCCTTTTGACACAGTGCGCTATATTATTTTGCCTCAGGTAACCAAGATTGTTCTTCCAAGCGTATTTAATGAAGTTATGAGTTTGGTCAAGGATACTTCTCTGGTCTATGCTCTAGGTATTTCAGACCTTATCTTAGCAAGCCGAACAGCTGCCAACCGTGATGCCAGCCTTGTGCCCATGTTCTTGGCAGGAGCCATTTACTTGATTTTGATTGGGATTGTGACAATCGTTTCCAAAAAAGTTGAGAAGAAGTACAGTTACTATAGATAGGAGGCTGCCATGTTAGAATTACGAAATATCAATAAGAAATTCGGAGACAAACAAATTCTGTCTGATTTCAGTCTGAGTATTCCTGAAAAGCAAATCCTAGCTATCGTTGGGCCTTCTGGTGGAGGTAAGACGACTCTCTTACGCATGCTTGCAGGTCTTGAAACCATTGATTCAGGTCAAATCTTTTATAATGGAGAACCCTTAGAATTGGATGAATTGGAGAAGCGAAATCTACTGGGATTTGTATTCCAAGATTTTCAACTTTTTCCTCATTTATCAGTTCTAGATAATTTGACCTTATCGCCTGTGAAAACCATGGGAATGAAGCAGGAAGAGGCAGAGAAGAAGGCGCATGGACTCTTGGAACAGTTAGGTTTAGCAGGGCACGCAGATGCTTATCCATTCTCACTATCAGGTGGACAAAAACAGCGGGTGGCCTTGGCACGTGCTATGATGATTGACCCAGAAATCATTGGCTACGATGAACCAACTTCTGCACTGGATCCAGAATTACGTTTGGAAGTGGAAAAACTGATCTTGCAAAATAGGGAACTTGGCATGACACAGATTGTGGTTACCCACGATTTACAGTTCGCTGAAAATATCGCAGATCAGATTCTCAAGGTTGAACCCAAGTAGGAGGTGCCGATGACTAATAAGAAAATTGCTTTAGTATTGGTTTCGCTCCTAACCCTCTTTTTAACTGCATGTACTCAGAAGGCTAGTGATCCAAAGCAGGATAACTGGGATAAGTATCAAGAGCAGGGGACCATTACTATTGGTTTTGACAATACCTTTGTACCCATGGGTTTTGAAGAAAAGAATGGTCAATATACAGGCTTTGATATTGACTTGGCACAAGCAGTTTCTGAAAAATTAGGTTTTAAGGTTCAATTTCAGCCAATTGACTGGGATATGAAGGAGACGGAACTGCAAAATGGAACGATAGACGCCATCTGGAATGGCTATTCTGCCACTGATGAACGCCGAGAGAAGGTTGCCTTTAGCATTCCATATATGGAAAATCAGCAAGTTCTGGTCGCCAAGAAAAGCCAGCAAATTCGTTCAGTAGAGGATATGAAGGATAAAATCTTGGGAGCCCAAGCCGGTTCCTCTGGTTATTTAGACTTTGAAGCCCAGCCAGACTTATTGAAAAATCTTGTCAAAGACCAGAAGGCCAATCAATACCAAAGTTTCAATGAAGCCTTGATTGATTTGAAGAATGACCGAATTGATGCCTTGTTGATTGACCGAGTATATGCTAATTATTATCTCCAGTCTGAAGGCATATTAAATGACTACAATGTCTTTTCAGCTGGATTTGAAAGTGAATCCTTTGCGGTTGGAGTTAGACCAGCAGACAAGAGATTACTGCAAGCTTTAAACCAAGCCTTTATCGAACTATACCAAGAAGGAAAGTTCCAGGAAATTAGCCAAAAATGGTTTGGTGATGATGTAGCAACCAAAGAAGTGAAGGATGGAAAATAAAATAGATAGCAAGCCTAGTTTTGTCTTTTAAAACTGGGCCTTGTTTTTTTATAGACTTTATTTTATAAAGCTGGAGGAACTTCTAGATTTTACAGCTATTTTGGGTAGAACTTGTGCATCTAGCTTCATTCTGTAATCCCTTATCTGTTGCTAAAAGTCAATGAAGACCTGATAAAAAATATCAGGAAATTCATTTTTATAATCAAATCATACGAACAATCAAATAATATAGAAAATCACTAAAGTAATATAAATTCTATTTTTGTAAGGGTTTACCTTAAAGAGAAGTTTGTGAAATTACTTTAGCGACTATACATGAAAATGCTTGATTTATAGGAAAAAAAAGAGTATAATGATTTGTAACCTTTTAAAATATGCTCATATATTTTAGGGGGGGGGGCTTTTTATTTAGCCTTCTTAGATATATTAACTGATAATTATCAGAAAAAGGAGTAAGGGAATGTTTAAACCCAAAGGGCGTCATGTTCGCCAATCGCAAGTGGAGAAATTCACACGTTACAGTATTCGTAAGGTTAGTTTCGGTGCGGCTAGTGTGGCTGTAGCTACTGGATTGTTTTTCCTTGGTGGAGGAAGCGTCCAAGCGGCTGAACAACTAACTAATACAGAACATACAGAAGTTCAAAATCCTCAAAATCTAACTGATAAGTCCTCGGAACCCTCTAAGGAAGTTACTGGACAAGGATCTGCTACTGCTAAAGAGGCTGATGGACAAAATAATACTTCTGTAAAAGAGTCTGCTACTGACAAACAAACTAGTGAAGTTGAAACTCCAAAGGTAGTGACGGAAAAAGTTGCTATTAATACAGCATCGTTAGAAGATTTAGTTGCTAAAGCTGAAAGTCGATTGAGTCAATTAACTGAAAGTAAGAGAACAAAATCATTCATCGATGATACTAAAATTTTGGTTAATAAAGCAAAAGAGCTTTTAAATGATGATACAAAAACACAGGCAAAAGTTGATGCACTTGCTAAACAACTTTCAAGTAGCCTTAGCGTTCTAAACAGTATCAAATCTGATGCAACAGAAGAAGAAAAAGTAAATAAAAACCAAGATCCAAGAAATGGACAAGCTATCCCAGGTAAAGGAGAAAGTGGGTTTAGAACTAACGACGCTGCAACTACTGCTACAACAACCACAGGAACAAGTGATACAATCACACCAACAAATCCAGCGCAACCAACTGCGAAAGATATTATCGGAAGTACAAGTACAGTATCACGAGAAAACTTTACGGGTTGGGATACCTATACAATGCCATTTGGTAGTCACCATGCAGGCGAGGGTGATTTAGGTGTTAATACGCCAGAGAAAAAAGCTGATGCTGCAGACTTAGAGTTTAGAGTATTCTCTGATCAAAGATCTGGCACAAGACCTAGCCCTGGACCATCTAACTATACGTATTTAGGTAAAGAGAATGATGTAAGGGCTCGTATTGACTATGGTTTGAAGTTGCCAGCAGAAGAGGTCCAAAAAATTATCGAAGAAGCTCCTCTATGGCGAGGAAAACAAAGATATAATGGTACAACAATTTCAAGTCAAGTCCCAGCAACCTACTATGGAAATGGACCATATGAATATCTGCTTTCTAGTATCTATAAACTTGGATATGAACAAGGAATCGATAAAGTATACATTAAAGATGTAAGTAAACGTATTGAAGTAACAGAAGCTGCTAAAAAGGCTGGATGGACTGTTTCAGATTTCAATGTCTTTAATTTTCCAAATGGTTTATTTTATGATAAAGCAACAGATAGTGTACAAGGGGTTGTAACTCATAGAAGTCCATTTAACTATCAACAAGTAAAAGCTCGAGTAACGTTTAAAAATACTATTACTGGTAAAAGTGTTACGATTCCATTAGATGATCATAGATTTGGTGGAACAGCATGGAAAGATGGAACACCACCTACCCTAGAAATCAACAATGCTGTTAAAGAAGGTAAAGTAGGAGAAGCACTAACTGTTCCAGTAGAATATAGAGATGCTGGAGCTTCACATGCTGGAGTACCAAATGATAGAAGAGTTTCTTATACTTTAACGAATGAAAATGGAGACCCAATCGGACGTACAACTACAATTACAGAAACTGTAGGTCGTGCTATTCTGGGTGTTTCTGGAGCGAAGATTACAGGAACAATTGGTGGTAAGGAAGCTGCTACTCCTACAGAATTAACAGGAAATGAGACAAAAATTCCAGGTGTAGGTTTCACCATTGCATCAGCTGATATGACTGAGAATAATCCAAATGGATTCAAAGGAACACCAACTGAAGCTGGGATTTACAGAGTTTCAATCTATGCAAGAGATTACCAAGTGACAAACGCTAATGAGGCATACGCACATGCAACCTTTAAAATTGCACCTGAAGTATCTGTAAAAAATGTACATGCTTATGATACAGAAGTTCCTATTACGATTTCTAGAGGGGCTTCAGAAGCGACGATTACATTACCGGATGGAACAAACACAAAAGTTGTAGCTAAAAATGGTAAGTGGGTTGTCTCAGAAACAACAAATACTGCTGTAAATGTCAATGATGAAATCGGTACAGTTGGTGAAACTTTCAATCTAAAAGTTCTTCCAACAGCAACAGCAAATGCTGCAACAGATACGATTAACGTAACTGCAAATAGTGAAAATATAACTGCAACATTTACAAGGGCAGAAGTAGCCTTAAAAACTAGCCTTGGAGAGAATGTATCAGCAACATTCAATAAAGTTACTGGACGATGGGAATTATCTGGTGAGACCGCTGAGAAGAAAACTCTTAACAGCGATGGAACAACAACTTGGTTAAAACGTGACCTATATGTTGATGTGAATAAAGATGGCGAAACGATTTTTAATGTTTACGAATATACTCGTACATTAAATGCAGAAGGAAAAGTTACAGCAGTTAATAATGTATCTCGTACACTAACAACTTATAACAAAGAAAATGCAGCCAATAGTTCAGCAGATTCAGCAACTGATACTAATAAAGGAATGGTTGTAACGGTTAGATACGATAAAGGACTAAACAAATGGACTGCTGATGATAACTCTACCGTAACAGCAACAAAAACTGGAGATAAATGGACGATTTCAACTTCATCAGGGTTTAATGGGACAATCGATGCAGTAGAAACAGCAAGTTCTTCAGATAAAGCGTCTGTATTAAATGATGCGCCATCTATTAGCTCAAGTTCATATACTACCGTAAAAGGTGCTACAGTCGACTTAGTAAAACAAAAATCAGCTGCAGTAACAATTACAGATATAGAAGATGATGCGACAACTGCTCCAAATAAAAAGGAAACAACAGTTACAAAAGTAACGTTAACATCTCCTTCAGGAACAGTAACAGAATATAGCAGTATAGCAGAAGCAGCAGCTGTTAAATTATCAGAAGTAGGTACTTATACAGTTAAAGTTGAAGTAAAAGATAGTAACGGAAATATCGTTACTGCAGATACTGAAACGGATACTGGAACAAATAAAGGTGCCGACACGGCTGTAAATTCAACTACTTATACAATTACTGTAAAAGATCAAGAAACGAATAAATTGTATACAGTTGAAGATGATACTGTAACAAGTGATCAGTTGAAAGAAAAAGTAAATCCTACAGCTGTAGATGGCTTTACACCAACTAAAAATGATATCACAGATATCCCTGCAACTTCAGGTCAAGCTGGTAAGACATTATCAACTCCTGCAACAATTACGTATACAAAAGACACTGAAACAATCCAAGTAGAAACAAAAGTAGATGTTGTTGTCTTGCCAAAAGTAACACCTACAGGAGTAACAGTTCTTAAAGATAGTACAGGATTAGAAGAAGCTGTTAAAGCGAAAGCAGTAGAAGCAGCAACTGCAGTTCCAACTGATAAATTATCAGCTGGTGTGACAGTATCTGTGAAAGAAGTTAAACAAGGAACAGTTCCTGCAACTTCAACAACTGGAGTGCAAACTCCAGCAACGGTTGTTATTGAGTATAAAGATGCTAACAATAATGTTGTTGCAACAAAAGAAGTAACAGTACCAGTAACAGTAGTAGGTTCAACAGCAAGTAACATCGTTGTGTTCGAAGGTGAAAAACCAACAGCTGAACAAGCGAAAGCAGCTGTAACACCAGGGACAGATGGTACAAAAGGTGAACCAACAACATTACCAGAAACAACAGGTAAAGCAGGAGCTAAAGATGTAAAAGTTGATGTGCCAGTAACATATGATAATGGTAAATTAACAGAAACAGTAAGTGTTCCAGTAACAGTTTTACCAAAACCAGAAGCAGATGAAATTCTTGTTCCTAAGAATGGCGACAAAGAAAAAGCAAAAGAAAAAGTACTTGCTCAAGCTGAAAAAGCGATAGCTGATGGAACATTTACAGGTAAACTACCACAAGGTGCTAGAGTTGAGATTGATAAAACATCTCCAGTAACAGTTCCTGACTTAACAGATGATACTGAAGTGGATGTGACTGTTAAATACACTGTAGATGGTCAAGAGAAAACAACAACTGTTAAAGTCCCAGTTACAGTAGTTGAAGGTGTACCTCAAATTGTCCCAGTGGATGAAAACAACAAACAACCAGATCCAGAGAAGAGCATCGATAAAACAGATTATCCAGAAGGATCTACATTTAGATATAAGACTCCAGATGGACAAACATCTCCAATCGATGTAACAACAACTGGAGATAAGAATGTGGTTGTTGAAGTAATTGATCCACAAGGAAACACAATTGTTGAAGTACCAGCAACTGTACGTGTTGTAGGTAGCACACCACAATTTGTAGTAGCAGATCCAGCTAAGAAACAACCAGAAGCGAAAGACAGTGTTACACCAGGAGAATATCCAGACGGTACAACATTTGAGTACAAGACACCAGTAGATACAACAACTGCAGGTGAAAAAGATGTGACAGTTGTAGCTAAGCTAAATGGTCAACCAATTGCAGAAGTTCCTGCAAAAGTAGTGGTAGTAGATCCTAAGACACAATATGTAGTAGCAGATCCAAGCAAACCACAACCAGATGCATCTAAGAGCATTGATCCAGAACAATATCCAGATGGAACAACATTTGAGTACAAGACTCCAGTAGACACAACAACTACAGGTGAAAAAGATGTGGTTGTTATTGCCAAAAATGGAGAAGACAAACTTGTTGAAGTACCAACAAAAGTGAAGGTTGTTCAAGGAAATCCACAAATTGTTCCAGTGGATGAAGGTAAGAAACAACCATCTCCTGAAGATAGTATTGATCCGAATGATTACCCAGATGATGCAACATTTGAGTATAAAGAAGAAGTAGATACATCTACACCAGGTGATAAGAAAGTTACTGTTGTTGTGAAACAAGGGGATAAGGTATTAGTTGAAGTACCGTCTACAGTACGTGTAGTGGAAAGTTATCCTAAATATGTACCAGTAGATCCAGCTAAGAAACAACCAGATCCGAAAGATAATATTAATCCGAATGACTTCCCAACTGGAACTGTATTTGAATATAAAGACAATACACCAGTAGATACAACAACTCCGGGAGAAAAAGATGTAACAGTTGTAGCGAAGTTAAATGGACAACCAATTACAGAAATTCCAGCTAAGATTGTTGTTGTAGAACCTAAGACACAGTATGTTCCTGTGAATGCTGAAGGTGATAAGAAACCAAAACCACAAGATAGCATCACTCCAGATGATTATCCAGAAGGTTCAACATTTGAGTACAAGACGCCAGAAGGACAAACAACTCCATATGATGGTTCAACACCGGGAGAAAAAGATGTTACTGTAGTTGTGAAAGATTCAGATGGTGATCCAATTGTAGAAGTACCTGCGAAAATCAAAGTTGTTCAAGGAAAAGAACAATTAACTCCAGTGAATGCTGAAGATAAGGATAAACCAAAAGCTGAAGATAGCATCACACCAGGTGATTATCCAGAAGGTTCAACATTCGAATACAAAGTTCCAGAAGGACAAACAACTCCATATGATGGAACAACACCAGGTGATAAGCCAGTTACTGTAGTTGTAAAAGATAAAGATGGAAAAGTGTTAGTAGAAGTTCCAGCTACTATTAAAGTAGTTGAAACAAAACCAACACCGATTGAAACCCCAGTAACAAACACTCCTTTAACTAAAGACGATTATACAAAAGGAATGAAGATTCCAGAAGGAGCAACTGTTAAGGTCGGCGATCTTCCAGATTTAACAACACCAGGTGAAAAAACTCCTGTAAAAGTAACAATCACATTACCAAACGGTAAATCTTATACTGTGGATGTTCCGGTAACAGTAACACCAGTTAAGGAAATTGAGACACCAGTAACAACAGAGAAATTAACTCCAGAGGATATCTTAAAACAAATTAAAGTACCAGAAGGAGCAACTACTAAGGTTGAAAATATTCCAGACTTGACAACACCAGGTAAGAAAGATCCAGTTAAGGTAACTGTAACATTACCAAATGGCAAAGTAGTTACAGTGGACGTTCCTGTAACTGTAACGCCAGTTAAGGAAATCGAAACCCCAGTAACAACCACACCATTAACACCGGATGATTACACTAAAGGAATTACGATTCCAGAAGGTGGTAAGGTTACTAAGGTTGAGAATATTCCAGATTTGACAACACCAGGTAAGAAAGATCCGGTTAAGGTAACGATTGAATTGCCAAATGGTAAAGTGATTACAGTGGACGTTCCTGTAACTGTAACGCCAGTTAAGGAAATCGAAACCCCAGTCACAAAAGATAAATTGACTCCAGAAGATATTTTGAAACAAATCAAAGTGCCAGAGGGAGCAACAGTTAAGGTAGGAGACTTACCAGACTTAACAACTCCAGGTAAGAAGGATCCAGTTAAAGTAACAATCACATTACCAAATGGCAAAGTAGTTACGGTAGAAGTTCCAGTGAATGTAACCCCAATTACACCAATCGAAACTCCAGTAACGAAAGATAAATTGACTCCAGAAGATATCTTGAAACAAATCAAAGTACCAGAAGGGGCAACAGTTAAGGTAGGAGATCTTCCAGACTTAACAACACCAGGTAAGAAAGATCCAGTTAAAGTAACAATCACATTACCAAATGGTAAAGTTGTGACTGTAGAAATTCCAGTAACTGTAACACCTATTGAAGATATTGTTAAAAAACAAGGTGATCCAATTACTACTGAGGATGTTGAAAAACACATTCCAAAAGGAGCAAAAGTTATCTCAATTGGTGACAAACCAACAACGGATATTCCAGGTGAAAGACCAAGTATTCCAGTTGTTATCGAGTTACCAAATGGAATTCGTGTAACTGTAAATGTACCAGTTATCGTAACACCAAAAGTAACACCTGTAGTAGTTTCAGTAGGAACACCAGTTACTCCAGAAGATGTTCAGAAACATATTGAATTACCAAATGGATGGAAGGTAACAAAAGTAGGAGAAATTCCAACAACAACTACACCAGGAACAAAACCTGTCGTTCCAGTAGAGATTGAATTACCAGATGGTCGTAAGATTACTGTCGATGTACCAGTCATCGTTACGCCAACCGTAAGACAAATTGTTGTACCACAAGGAACACCAATCACACCAGACGATGTGAAAGGACATATCGATCTTCCAAAAGAACCAGGATGGGAAATTGTCGAAGTAGGAGAAATCCCAACAACAATTCCTGCTGGAGTGAAACCAAGCGTTAAAGTGAAGATTAAAGTTCCAACTGGAGAAATTGTTGAAGTAGAAGTACCAATCATTGTAACACCGAAAGTAACTCCTATTGTAGTGGAAGTTGGAACACCAATTACGAAAGAGGATGTTATTAAGAAAGTAGGTTTACCAGAAGGATGGGAAATTGTTGAAGTCGGAGAAATTCCAACAACAGAAACACCAGGAACAAAACCAGTTGTTAAGGTAAAAGTTAAATTACCTGACGGTCGTATTATTACAGTGGAAGTTCCTGTAACAGTAACACCTAAATCACAAAATGGTGGAGGAGTCATTTCTCAAAATGGCGATTCAACTGTTCAGATTGTAACGGAATATCTTGATGAAAATGGTAACCGAATTACTTCAGATAAAGAAGGAAAACACAATCCAATAGAGTTGGAAGGATATGAATTTAGTCATTCAACAACGGATGCTAAAGGAAATACACTACATCACTATAAGAAAGTGAAAAAACCAATCAATCAAGAGCAACCAAGCTCTCCAGAGACTCCTACAAGTCCAGAAAAACCAGTAGCTACTCCAGTTCAGACAAGTTCTACAGATTCTAAACCAATAGCTGTTGAAACAACCGTAGCCAATGACAAGAAGGAATTACCAAATACTGGTACAGAAGATAAGGCTGGTCTAGCTAGTCTTGGACTTCTTGGAATGTTGAGTGCATTCGGACTCGTAGCTCGTAAGAAAAAAGAAGACTAAGAAAGAAAAACTTCCTTTCTAAAGTCCAATAGAAAATAGACTGAGGTGAAAACTTCAGTCTATTTCTTTTGGCTATGAAAAAATCCCCTGGCAAGTACCAGAGGATAAGAGTTTATTTCATTGTTGGGAAGAGCAATACATCACGGATAGTGGTTGTATCAGTGAGGAGCATGCAGAGACGGTCGATACCGATTCCCAAACCACCTG
>ERZ773046.1211-NODE-1211-length-15141-cov-13.607517_pt1 | contig 15141 bp, 9 predicted proteins | sample MGYA00580634_ERZ773046 | MGnify/ENA primary metagenome ERZ773046 (study PRJEB29015, sample SAMEA2738127) | human oral metagenome | biome: human oral; feature: human-associated habitat; material: saliva | place: China | collected 2159 ... | reverse complement strand
TGGATAGTTTATTTGATGCATTACCTACGAATAAATATGAACCACTACCGGTGCGCATGAGACCGACAGAACTTGATCATCTATATGGTCAAGAACAGGCGGTAGGGAAGGGGACATTCCTTCGTGCCATGGTGGAAAAGGATACAATACCATCCATGTTGTTTTATGGACCTTGTGGGACTGGTAAAACGACATTAGCCGGTATCATTGCTAAGATGAGCAACAGCCATTTTGTCAATTTAAATGCGACAAATGCAGGTATCGGTGAATTGCGAAATATTATAGAAGATGCGCGGAAACGCGTTCGTTCTTTGCAACAACGAACCATTTTATTTCTCGATGAAATACATCGCTTTAATAAGAGTCAACAAGATGTACTGTTACCCTGCGTTGAAGATGGTACGATTATTCTTATTGGAGCAACTACAGAAAATCCATTTTTTGAAGTTAATCGGCCTTTATTATCTAGGTTACGACTTATTACACTAGAGGCCTTAACACCTAAGGCGATTAGTCAAATTTTAAAACGGGCTCTTACGGATAGCGAAGTAGGCTTAGGGGATCGTAATTTACAGGTAAAGGATGAGTTACTTCAGGATATAGGCATTTTTGTTAATGGCGATGGACGCATGGCTCTCAATATTTTAGAGCAAGCTGCGGCCATGGTACACGATGGCGAAGAAATTACCTTAGAAATTCTAGAGAAGGTCGTAGGCCGACGCATTTATACATATGATAAAAAAGGGGATAGTCACTACGATACGATTTCTGCATTTATTAAAAGCATGCGTGGATCCGATGTGCAGGCTACACTCCATTATTTGGCGCGTATGATTGAGGCCGGTGAAGATCCAAATTTTATTGCTCGTCGTATTGTGATTTGTGCGGCCGAGGATGTGGGCTTAGCCGATCCACAAGCATTAATATTGGCTAATGCAGCTGCACAATCTGCTCATATGGTAGGATTTCCAGAGGCGCGCATCATTTTATCTGAAGCAGCATGCTATGTGGCGTTAGCACCTAAGAGTAATTCTGCCTATCTAGGCATTGATGCGGCTATTTCAGATGTGCGACATAAGGATTGTGGGCAAGTGCCTGACCATTTGCGAGATAGCCACTACAGTGGGGCTAGTAAACTAGGACATGGGCTAACCTATAAATATGCTCATAATTATCCAAATGGATACGTTAAACAACAATACCTACCGGATCCTCTCGTTAAGGCTGAGTATTATAAGGGGGTCGATCGTGGGGTAGAGCATAATCTGTTGAAGGATTGGAACGATAGACGCAAAGATAAATAGAATCTTCAATATATGGTATAATATAATGATGATTTGAAATAGATTTTTTATTAAAGTAAGGGGTTTGTATACGATTATGGCAGAAGAGAAAAAAACTTCTACAAGAGGGCGGAAACCTCGCAAAAAACGAGCTACACCGGCACCAAAAAAAGAAGGATTTTCACTGCGTAATGAAGTGAAAGGCATTATTGTCATAGGTGTTGCCATACTGGCATTGCTAGGCTTTTTTGGCTTTGATTTAGGCATTGTAGGCGAAATATTGACGGGAATATTTCGCTATGGATTTGGCTTTGGGGGCATAATTCCGTGCATTGCTGTACTATGGCTTGGATGGCGTTTGTTATACCAAGGTAAATTTATGTCTATTACACGTCGTGGTCTCCTCATAACAGTTTTTTACTTATTAGCTATTACCATGGTTCCACTTTGTCGTGTACCTGTCGGTGATGAATTGGCGACTACAGCGCTTGCAGATCAAGGTGGTGTTGTGGGCGGTTTCTTGGCTTCCTTTATACGAACTATGTTCGGTGAAGTTGGCTCCATTATTGTTGTCGCTGTACTTATGCTTTGCTGTGGTCTCCTTATTACGCGCCTATCTTTGGGCAATGGTTTACGTAAGGCCGCAGATAAAACACAAGTAGGCCTTGATAAAGCAAAAGAAGTAGCTGTTGAAAAGGTAGCGGTTGCTAAAGAGGTTATTGAAGATTGGAATGAACAGCGTAAAGAAGCAGCGCAACGCAAGGCCTATGACCGTGAGAAGGATATGCGATATACAGAGTCAGCACAAAATGCTGTAGAGACGCTAGAAAATCGTGGTGTTCTATCTACCGATGATGAATATGAAGTTGAACCTATTGATACACATGCACCTTCTTCTTGGAAAGAATTGGCTGAGTTAGAGGCTCGTAATAGAGCGGCAGAACGATTAGCGCAAATCTCTGAAGAATCTGGTGATGCTGTTGATAACAGTGGAATCCATACTGATAGTGTTGATGACGATTCAAAATCAATGCCTGCATGGCTTCACAATCACGATGAGCATGCTGATGTTGAAGAATTCGATACAGATAATGTTAATGTAGATGAAGATGCTCATAACACTACTGAGTCTAACCCAGAAGAGTATTCTTATCAACGAACAACCATAGGTCCTCTTGAGACTAATCATGCAGCAATCGCCAGTGCAGTACCTGGTACAGGTGCCGCTGCTAGTTCCGTTAGCGCTGGTGCGGGCATGAGTTCTATGCCATTATCTGTACCATCCTTGGCAAGCACTGCTGAGGATACAGCTCAGGTAGCGGTATCAAAAGATGGTCAAATTCATAGAACCTATGACAAACCATATCACTTCCCAAGCCTTGATATTTTGGCGAAAGGGGAGGTAGGTCAAAATAATAATGACGAGGTTGCATATAATGCGATGCGCTTAGAAGATGTATTATCTAGCTTTGGCATTTCCGCTAAGGTGGTTAATGCTACGCAAGGCCCAACGGTAACACGGTATGAAATTGAACCAGCCCAAGGCGTCAAGGTAAGTAGAATCGTTAACTTAACAGATGATATTGCTTTGAATCTAGCGGCTCAACATATACGTATGGAGGCGCCAATTCCGGGTAAATCCGCTATTGGTATTGAGGTACCTAATACGAAAACAGAAGCTGTTCATTTGCGTGATGTATTAGATTGCAGTGATTTTAAAGAGGCGCGTGGTGGCATTCCTGTAGGCCTTGGCAAGGATATTGCCGGTAAACCGGTGATTACAGATTTGGCTAAGATGCCACATCTTTTGGTGGCTGGCACGACTGGTTCTGGTAAATCCGTATGTGTGAATACATTAATTTCCAGTATTCTCTTTAGCCGTAAACCAGAAGAGGTTAAGTTGCTTTTGATCGACCCTAAAATGGTTGAATTATCTGTGTATAATGGTATTCCTCATTTGATGGCGCCAGTTGTAACGGATATGAAAAAAGCAGCTGCCGTATTGCGTTGGGCTGTTCGTGAAATGGAAGCTCGTTACAAGGCTTTCGCTGCATCTGGTAAACGGGATATTAAAAGTTATAACGAAGCACATCCTAAGTCGGCTATGCCTCTCATCGTATTGATTATTGATGAGTTAGCTGACTTGATGATGACGGCTCCAGATGATATAGAGGAATCGATTAGTCGTTTGGCTCAGATGGCTCGTGCTGCTGGTATTCATATGGTACTGGCTACACAACGTCCTTCTGTTAATGTCATTACCGGTTCTATTAAGGCAAACGTGCCAAGCCGTATTTCCTTTGCTGTAGGGTCTCAAATTGACTCCCGTACAATCCTCGATATGGCGGGGGCTGAAAAACTACTAGGTAAAGGGGATATGTTGTTCTCACCAATCGGTGCTAATAAACCTATTCGGGTTCAAGGCGCTTTCATTTCCGATGATGAAGTGGAACATTTGGTAGAATTTGTTAAGCAACAACGAGAACCTGAGTATGATGATACAGTAACTGCTGAAGCAGAAAAAGAATCGGCAGCACAAGATAATGATGAACAAGATATTTATCGTGATGAGTTGTTAGAACGTGCTGTCAACCTTGTTATGGAATCTGGTCAAGCATCCGTTTCGATGTTGCAACGTAGATTCCGTATCGGCTATACCCGTGCTGCACGCCTTGTAGATACAATGGAGGATCTAAAAATTGTAGGTCCTAATATGGGGAGTAAAGCACGAGAAATTTTAATGAGTCCAGAACAGGTGAAAGCTCGATATTTCTCTGATTCTGAAGAATAGAAAGGGATGTACTGTGGCTGAGTTAGGCGAAGAATTACGTCGGGAACGGGTACGTAGAAATCTTACATTTAAGGACATTGAACAAGTACTTCATATTAAAACAACCTATTTAGAGGCCATAGAAGACGGTAATTATGCAGTTATCCCAGGACGCGTATATGCGAAAGGTTTTATCCGTAATTACGGGAATTACCTTGGCCTTGATGGGAATCGATTAGTGAAAGCCTATCAGAACCAAGTAGGTGAAGTAGATACGTTTACCATACGTCCCATTATGCGTCAAAAGAAGCAAGAAACAATCAATTCTGTACAAAGCGAATACGTAGAACATCAGATGGCAAAGCGTCGCATATCTCTCGAAACGAGACAAAAGAAGCGTCAACGGTCCATTGAACAAGAACGTATTATGCTTGCTATTATTGCTGTATTCATGGTGTTATTTTTAATATGGTTATTTTTATTCTAAGATATGTCGTTACATTTAAAGGAAGGTTAGGCTGATGGATTCATTTTTAGTTACAGAACGCGCAGATATGGAAGCGCGCGGATGGGCAGAACTTGATTTTGTGCTCATCAGTGGCGATGCGTATGTAGATCATCCGTCATTTGCGCCTGCCGTAATTGGACGCTATCTAGAATCTAAAGGATATCGTGTTGGCATCATCGCTCAACCTGATTGGAATGATGTTAATGCCTTTAAAAAATTAGGTAAGCCTCGTCTCGCATCTCTTGTTACGGCTGGAAATTTAGATTCTATGCTTAATAAATTTACGGCGGCTAAAAAGATTCGTCGCGAAGATGATTACTCACCGGGAGGTGAAGCGGGGCATCGACCTGATAGAGCTACTTTGGTATACTCTAACCGCATGAAGGAAGCGTATCGTGATGTACCTCTTATCATTGGTGGCATCGAAGCGTCATTACGTCGCTTTGGTCATTATGATTATTGGTCCGATACGGTGCGCCGTTCCATTCTCGTGGATTCTAAAGCGGATGTGCTCATTTATGGTATGGGTGAATTACAAATTATAGAGTTAGCCGAAGCGCTTGATCAAAATAGATTCGTGGAATCCTTGCCAAATATACGTGGTATTTGTTATATGTCAAAGGACATTCCATCTATAGATTGTGTCGCGTGTCCTTCTTTTGAAGAAATCAAGGCAGATAAAATGGCCTTTGCTGATGCATTCCGCATTCAATATGATGAACAAGATCCATTTTATGGACGACCTATTGTACAAAAACATGGGGATCGCTACGTGGTACAAAATGTGCCGGCCTTACCTTTAACGCAGGAACAAATGGATGGAGCCTATAATTTACCGTACACCCGTAAGTGGCATCCTAAATATGATGATAAGGGTGGTGTTCCTGCATTAAGCGAGGTACAGTTTAGTCTCGTTAGCCATCGTGGTTGTTTTGGTAGTTGCTCATTTTGCGCCATTACTAACCATCAAGGTCGGATCATTCAAAACCGCAGTCATCAGTCCTTGATTGATGAAGCAAAGTTGATGATCAATATGGACGGCTTTAAGGGCTATATCCATGATGTAGGTGGTCCAACAGCTAATTTCAGACATTTAGCATGCGATAAACAAGCCGTCTTTGGCGCATGTAAAGGACGTACCTGTGCGGCACCAGAGCCTTGTGAAAATTTGAATACAAACCATGACGATTACGTTGCATTGCTTCGCAAACTACGTAAATTGAAAGGCGTGAAGAAGGTCTTTGTTCGTTCTGGTTTGCGTTATGACTATGTCCTTGCAGATAATAACAAAGCCTTCGTAAAGGAACTTTGCCAATATCATGTAAGTGGTCAATTAAAGGTTGCCCCTGAACATGTATCAAAGCGTGTGACTACCATGATGGGCAAAGCGGGCAAAGAAGAGTTCTTAGCCTTTAAAAAATGGTTTGAAGAGGCTAACCGCGAATTAGGAAAAAAACAATATTTAGTGCCTTATTTTATGAGCTCTCATCCGGGATGTACATTAGAGGATGCCATAGAATTAGCAGAGTTTTTGCGAGATCAGCACATGTACCCTGAACAAGTGCAAGATTTCATACCTACGCCTGGCAGTCTTTCGACATGCATGTATTACACGGGGATTAACCCCTTAGATGGCAAGCCTGTGTACGTAGCAAAAAAAGGTCGCGATAAGGCTAAGCAAAGGGCTTTGATGCAATATAAAAATATTGAAAATTACGATCTTGTCAAAGAAGCATTAATTGAAGCAGGACGTCGAGACTTGATTGGATTTGGACCAGAGTGTTTGATTCCACCACGACCAATCGGTCAAGGCAAAATGCAAAATCAGGGACGTAAAAAATCAGGACAATCGAGAGGTGGTCAATCTCGATATGTTCGAAGTGGTTCTCCATCACAAGTCAATAAAACTAGGGGAGAACGTAAAAGGAGATTTACGCGATGAAACGATGGATGGCGTTTAGTGTGCTCATGCTATTTGTTATTGGCATGATGGGCTATGGCGTATACTTTTATCGGGAGGAGCAAATTGAAAAATCAAAGGCTCCTGTGCGTGGTGAAATTACGGTATATACCGATTTACCTAACAATTTAACGACATTATTAGCGGATAGATACTTAGAGGAAAAAAATGTAAAGGTGAACATCATGCCTCTTACAGAGGAACAGATGGAACAACGTGTTTCCTCAAAATTAGCGGATTCATCTGGTGATGTAGTAATTACATCAGAGGATAATCTCGTTATTGGTGCTAGTAAAGATAAGTTTGCTCCCATTGTAAATGAACGCATTGATGAGGTATTGGACCGGTTGAAGGATTCGAATGGATACTGGGTTGGCTTATGGTATGATCCCATTGTATTTGTACAAAACGAATCCTTTTATAAAGGCTTAGGGCAGCATATCACTACATGGGATACATTGCAGAAACCAGGTGATTGGAGCGTAGTGATGACAGATTTCGTAGCATCTCAAAATGCTGCTAATCTGCTATATAATATGGTGGAGTATAAGGGCGAACCAGATGCTCTTGCCTATTTGTTAGCATTGAAACCCCATGTTATGCAACATTCCAAATTTTTGTCTACACCGATACGATTAACGGCTCTTGGAGAATCTGATATCGGAATTGGGAATCTTTCTGATGCACAACAGTACATACGCCATACCTATCCTGTAAAAATGATTTACCCTAGTGATGGCACTTCATTTTATGTGACTGGTGCAGCAGTGCAAAAGGATTCTAAGCATAAAAATGAAAGTATAGAGTTTATTACGTGGTTATTATCTAGTGGAACAGCTAAATATATGATCGATAATAATTTTACCTATATTTTTGCTAATCCGGAGGTTCCTGAACCGGTGGATGCATTAGGCCGTTCCGTTGTGTTATGGCCCGTTAATGGAGGCTATACTGTAGAGGGTAAAAATGTCTTGTTAAATCACTGGGTTAGCCAAGTGCGTTTTAGAAAAGATAAATAAAAGAAAATTGATATATATTTATTTACTATAGTTGCATTCTATATATAAGAAAGGATTTAGAATGGCCAAATTATTGGGATATATTAGCCTAGGTTGTGCTAAAAATTTAGTAGATACAGAGGTTATGCTTGGACTATTGAAGGATGATGGATATACCATTACCGATAATTTAGAAGAAGCAGACCTGATTATCATCAATACATGCACATTTATAGAGAAAGCAAAAGAAGAATCTATCAATACTATTCTTGAGGCGGCTCAATATAAGGAATTAGGGCGTTGTAAGGGGTTAATCGTAGCTGGTTGTTTGAGTCAACAATATCAAGATGAACTATTTAAGGAAATTCCTGAAATTGATGCGCTTATTGGGACTGGTGCATGGGACCAAGTTATGGTCGCTGTTGATGCTATTGAGCATGGTAATCGCAGCTGCATCATGGAAAATATTACAAATATTTACGATGAACGTATGCCTCGTATTCAAACGACACCTCGATATAGTGCATATGTAAAGATTGCAGAAGGCTGTAACAATGGATGTACATTCTGTATTATCCCAAAGGTGCGTGGAGCTTTCAGAAGTCGTTCCATCGAATCCATTAAGGCTGAGGTTGAACGTTTAGCTGTATCGGGTGTTAAGGAAATTGTTCTTATTGCTCAGGATACGACAAGCTATGGCATTGATTTAAATGATGGCAAACCTTTACTTACTAAATTGCTAAAAGAATTAACTAAGGTAGAGGGTATTGAATGGATTCGCATGCTTTATTTGTATCCAACATTCTTTAGCGATGAATTGCTTGATATTATCGTTAATGAACCTAAACTTTGCAAATATGTTGATATACCATTACAACATGTAAATAATGATATTTTGAAGCAGATGAATCGCCGTGATTCTCGTGAGGATATTGAACGATTATTAAAGAAAATTCGTAATGCACCAACTCATGTAACATTGCGTACATCAATTATTGTGGGATTCCCAGGTGAAACGGATGAACAATTCCAAGAACTCTGTGAATTTGTAAAGGATATTAAATTTGATAATATGGGTGTATTTACCTATTCTCAAGAGGATGGAACCATTGCGGGAGCCCGAGAAGATCAAGTACCAGAAGGGGTTAAAGAAGAACGCTATCATACCTTGATGTCTATACAAGCGGCTATTTCTGAAGAAAATAACCGCGATTTAGAGGGTACCATTGATTACGCTATGATTGAAGAATTAGAAGAAGGCGATAATGATATGATTCTTGCAAAAGGTCGTTTGAAATCGCAGGCTCCTGATGTAGATGGGAACATGTACATTGAAGATTGTGGCGATACAGTTAAGCCTGGAGATATTGTGAAGGTGCAAGTAGAGCAAGGGTTTGCTTACGATGTAGTTGCTACTATCGTAGAATCATAATCGTGTATTAGGTAATACCAGTACTGACACATATGAAGTGATGGGAGGTATTTACAATGATTGTAGAATTGGTTTCTACAGGTTCTGAATTGTTACTGGGAGATACGTTGAATACGAATGTCTCCTGGTTAGCTCAGGAGCTTAATAAATTAGGTTATACCGTAGCTTATCAGTCCGTAGTCGGCGATAATCCTGGGCGTATGGCCGAGGTATTTAAAAAGGCCGGTGAACGTGCTGATATTGTCATTAGTACAGGCGGTTTAGGTCCAACCCAAGGGGATATTACACGTCAAGTATTGGCATCATCCTTAAATCGCAGTGTTGTATATAATGACGATGCTATGGCTGAAGTACGACAATTTTTTAAACGCGTAGGCCGAGAAATGCCTGATGCTAGTCGTAGAGAGGCTATGTTGCCTGATGGATCTAGCGTGCTTGCCAATCCTGTTGGTGTCGCACCTGGTGTAGTTACTGTAGATGATGATGTGACATATATTTTACTACCAGGACCACCAGGCGAGATGAAGGGGATGTTTACACAAAGTGTAGTGCCGTATCTTAACAAGCGCTTTGGTTCACAAGGCGTGGTAACATCATATCGGTATGGCGTTTATAATATTCGAGAAATCGACTTAGAAGAACGCGTTATGGACTTGATTAAGCAACAATCGAATCCTACGATTGCCCTATTAATCAAAAAAGGTTATATTGAACTACGTATTACTGCAAAAGCTAGCTCCTTGGAGCAAGCCCATGAATTGTTGCGCCCTTGGGATGAGACAATACACCGTAGACTTGGTACCTTGATAGGTCGAAATTTACAAGTATCTATGGAAGAAACTTTGGGCAATTCATTAAAAGAACACAATGCCACTATTGCTACGGCTGAGTCTTGTACATCTGGCCTGGTTGGTAAATTATTGACCAATGTAAGTGGTAGTAGTGAGTATTATATGGGTGGTATCATATCCTATAGTAATGATGTAAAGCATCGAGTACTCGGTGTTCCACAAGATATGCTCGATACCTATGGCGCTGTGAGCGAGCAAGTGGCTAAGGCGATGGCAGAGGGTACAAAACGCGTATGTAATACTACATATGCAGTATCTACAACCGGTATAGCTGGCCCTGGTGGTGGCACACCAGACAAACCGGTAGGACTCGTTTGGTTTGGCGTAACTGGACCTCAAGGAACCGTTGCTCACAAGGCTAATTTGATTGGTAATCGCGAAGATATCCGCCAAAGTGCGGCTGAATTAGCATTATATTATGTGAATTTATATATTCAAGAAAAAGGGGATAAATAATGGCTGTTGATGGTAGACAAGCAGCGTTGGATAACGCATTAAAACAAATAGAAAAAGACTTTGGTAAAGGTGCTATCATGCGCCTAGGTGAAGCGGCAGACCGTATGAATGTTGAGGTTATTTCCTCCGGTTCTCTTGCTATAGACCTTGCCGTAGGCGTAGGTGGTTTTCCTCGTGGCCGTGTCATTGAAATTTACGGCCCTGAATCTTCTGGTAAAACAACTGTTGCTCTTCATGCTGTAGCAGAAGCACAAAAACAAGGTGGCGTCGCTGCATTTATTGATGCGGAACATGCAATGGACCCAATCTATGCACGTAATCTTGGTGTAGATATTAATAATTTGTTAATTTCCCAACCAGACAATGGTGAACAAGCATTGGAGATTACAGAAGCCCTTGTTCGCAGTGGTGCTGTAGATATCGTTGTCGTTGACTCTGTTGCAGCTTTGGTTCCTAAAGCTGAAATCGAAGGGGAAATGGGCGATGCTCACGTAGGCCTTCATGCTCGGTTAATGAGTAAAGCATTGCGTAAATTGACAGGTACAATTAATAAGACAAAGACCGTTGTTATCTTTATTAACCAATTGCGCGAAAAGGTAGGCGTAATGTTTGGTAATCCTGAAACTACGACAGGTGGTCGTGCTTTAAAATTCTATTCCTCTGTACGTCTCGATGTACGTAAGGGTGAATTGATTAAGGTGAACAATGAAAATGTAGGGGCTCGTACAAAGGTTAAGGTTGTAAAAAATAAGGTGGCACCTCCATTTAAAACTGCTGAGTTTGATTTGATGTATGGTCAAGGTATTTCTAGAGAAGGTACACTTATTGATATCGGTACCAATATGGAAATTATCAAAAAATCCGGCGCTTGGTATTCCTATAATGGGGAACGCATGGGTCAAGGTAAAGAAGCAGCAAAACAATACCTATTCGACAATCCTCAAGTAGCTGAAGAAATCGATCGTATCATTCGCGATACTTTGGCAGCTGAACCAGAAACATTTGATGTTGTTGGTGAAGATGCTACACCAAAAGAAGATTAATCGATATAGCATATATAAAAAGGGCTAATGTGTAGCCCTTTTTCATTGAGGTTATTATGATAGATGATATGTTTTCAGAAGAGGAGAAGCAGGCCGCATTAGAACAAGCCTATCGATTCCTTGCACAGCGATTTCTAAGCTCTTATGAGTTGCGCCAAAAGATGAAACGTAAACAAATTCCGGCGGAGCTTATCGATTATGTAGAAGAGCGATTAATTTACTATGATTATATAAATGATGAGCGTTTGGCGAAACAGGTTGTATCCTATCTGATGAGAGAACAGAAATATGGTGCATTTCTCATTAAACAAAAAATGAAACAGAGAGGTCTTGATGTGCCGCGTGATATTGAAAATTATGATGAAATGGCGGCCGCTTTTCGAATTGTAGATAAAAAATATGGTGAATCCATAAGCGATATTCCACGTATAAAAATAATGAATTTCCTAAGAAATAGGGGATTTTCTATGAGCACTATTACTAAGGTTTGTGAGGCTTATCAACCTTGACAGAATAGGCTTTCAAGCATAAAATTAAAATAGTCTTGTAAACATATAATGTATTATAGGCTATTAATTTAATATGTAAAAATCTGGAATCAATGGGCGTATGCCCACATGTGAAGATACAGGAGGTGAGACTGATTTTAGAGTATAGTCTAATTGCAGTAGTAATGGTGCTAATTGGACTAGGTGTAGGCTATTTTTTACGAAAAAATATCGCTGAAGGAAAACTGAATCAAGCTGAGCAAGAGGCTGAGCGCATTATCGCAAATGGTGAGCGCATGGCCGAGTCTAAAAAGAAAGAAGCTTTATTAGAAGCGAAGGAAGAAATTCATAAGCTCCGTTCCGATGTGGAACGAGAAAATAAAGAACGCCGTTCTGAACTACAACGTATGGAACGCCGTATTCTTCAAAAAGAAGAATCTTTGGATAAAAAATTAGACAATATTGAGCACAAAGAGGAAGCTTTACATCGTAAAGAAGCTGACTTAGTTCAAAGCAAAGAAAAAATTGATGCTTTGTATGAAAAGCAAATGGCAGAATTAGAACGTATTTCTGGCATGACCTTTGAAGAAGCTCGGAATATCTTGTTAACAAATGTGGAACAAGAAATCCGTCATGAAACGGCAATCATGGTTAAGGACATGGAACAGCAAGCTAAAGATGAAGCTGAAAAGAAAGCTAAGGAAATTATTTCCGGTGCTATTCAACGTTGTGCAGCTGACCATGTGGCAGAAACGACTGTTTCTGTTGTAGCATTGCCAAATGATGAAATGAAGGGCCGTATTATTGGTCGTGAAGGTCGTAATATTCGTGCTCTAGAAACGTTAACTGGTATCGATTTAATTATCGATGACACACCAGAAGCTGTTATTTTATCGGGCTTTGATCCAATTCGTCGTGAAGTAGCACGCATTGCTTTGGAAAAATTGATTGTCGATGGTCGTATCCACCCTGCTCGTATAGAAGAGATGGTGGCAAAGGCTCGTAAAGAGGTAGACCAAACAATTAAAGAGGCTGGTGAACAAGCAACCTTTGAGGCTGATGTTCACGGCTTACATCCTGAAATTATTAAAATTTTAGGGCGTTTGAAATATCGTACTAGTTACGGTCAAAATGTGTTAAAACATTCTATCGAAGTATCTCATTTAGCAGGTCTTATGGCAGCAGAACTTGGCTGTGATGTGACATTGGCTAAACGAGGTGGCTTAATTCATGATATCGGTAAGGCTCTAGATCGTGAAATCGAAGGTTCCCACGTGGAAATCGGTGTCGATGTGGCCCGTAAGTATCATGAAAGCGCAGCAGTAATCAACTGTATTGGGGCTCATCATGGTGATGAAGAATTCCAATCCGTAGAGGCTGTTCTCGTAGCAGCAGCAGATGCTATCTCTGCAGCCCGTCCAGGTGCTCGTAGAGAAACCTTAGAAAATTACTTAAAACGATTATCTAAATTGGAAGAAATCGCTGAATCTTTCGAAGGCGTTGAAAAGTGCTTTGCTATTCAAGCTGGTCGTGAAATTCGCGTTGTAGTAAAACCGGATAAGATTGATGAAGCTGAGTCTACATTACTTGTTCGGAATATTGTGAAACGCATTGAATCCGAATTAGAATATCCTGGTCAAATCAAGGTTGTTGTCATTCGTGAAACACGCGTTGTTGATTTTGCTAAATAGGCATTATACCTAAAATTATAGGCTGCAATGTAATATTGCAGCCTATCCTTTTTAATTGTAGGTTATTATATTAGAGGAGTTTTGAAAGTTTTATCGAATATAGAATTATAGACCCTTTTTTCTATGATTGTATAGTCGATAAAAATAAAAATTAAAAGGAGGTGTTCTGGTGAGTCGATATTTTGAAAATGAATTAATTGAACAAATTAAAGATGCCAATGATATCGTATCCGTTGTATCAGAACATGTTACCTTGAAGAAAAAAGGAAAGAACTATTGGGGGTGCTGTCCATTTCACAATGAAAAGACGCCTTCCTTTAGTGTGGCTCCGGACAAGGGCTTCTATTATTGTTTTGGCTGTCACGCATCGGGGAATGCCATCAAGTTTTTGATGGAACTAGAAGGTATCACCTTTGTAGAAGCCTTAGAACGCCTTGCAAATCGGGCCAATATACCGTTGCCAGAAGCAAAGCTTTCACCACAGGTACGGGCTAGAGAAGAACGACGCAAAAAATTATATGAAGCCTGTGAGTTAGCAGCGAGTTTCTTTCATAATTGTTTGCTTAAAACCTCATTTGGTAAGGCAGGGTTAGAATACTTAAAAAAACGGGGGCTCACAGATGAAACTATAGAAAAGTTCAGACTTGGTTTTGCTCCCGATGGATGGGACCGATTATATAAAGCCTTCAGAGAACGAGGCATTGAAGAATCGATTCTATTAGAACTAAATTTGATCCGTAAAAATGACAAGGGACAAGCCTATGATTTCTTTCGAAATCGCGTTATGTTTCCTATTATGGATGGTAAAGGGCGTGTCGTAGGTTTTGGAGGCCGTGTTATGGACGATAGCACGCCGAAGTATTTGAACTCTCCAGAATGCCAAATCTTTGAAAAGGGAAAAATTCTATTTGCCTTTGATAAGGCTTATAAATCGATACGTGAAGAAAAACAAGCTATCTTAGTGGAAGGCTATATGGATGTGATTTCCGCACATAATAAGGGCGTAACCAATGTAGTGGCTTCACTGGGAACGGCCTATACAAAGGATCATGGTCACATCTTGATGCGTCAAGCAGATGAAATTATATTAGCCTACGATATGGATGGCGCTGGTCGTCAAGCTGCTGCACGGGCTATTGAATTGCTACAGAATACAGATTTTAAGGTTCGTGTATTGGCAATGCCTGATGGAAAAGATCCCGATGATTACGTGCGAAATCACGGTGGAAAGGCATTTAAGGAACTTGTAGAAAAGGCCGTTAAACCGCTGGATTATTTGTTAAGTGAATCTCTTATTAAGCACGATACGAATGATGCAGAAGGTAAACAAGCGGTTATGCAGGATATATTCCCTTTTATTGCGAACATTCATAGCCAAACGGTGCGCGATGATGCGTTAAAGGCATTAGCATTACCATTATGGTTAGATAATAGTACGATATTCCGATATTTTAGAAATTATACCCAAAAGGGGAATATTGAATTAGTAGATGAAACGACGACAAAACCTAAACAGATTATTAGTGGTGATGAAGAATTATTAATGGCTCATGTCATTGCAGATCCAAAGGCTTTGCAAGAGGTTGTACAATATTTACCTCTTGAAGACTTTCAAAATATTCAATATCGGGGTATAATAGAAAAGATATACACCTTATTTA
>ERZ773046.1208-NODE-1208-length-15145-cov-4.111133_pt1 | contig 15145 bp, 21 predicted proteins | sample MGYA00580634_ERZ773046 | MGnify/ENA primary metagenome ERZ773046 (study PRJEB29015, sample SAMEA2738127) | human oral metagenome | biome: human oral; feature: human-associated habitat; material: saliva | place: China | collected 2159 ... | reverse complement strand
TATTAAGGATAATACCCTATATGTGGTAAAGAAAGGCGATTTCGTGACTATTTACAACGAAAAAGAAGATAAACACGTAGTTGGAAAGATAGACAGAATTACAAAATCTGCATTCTATTTCTTAGCGACTAATAGTGAAGAAAAGACATACAGTCGGGATAATTGGACATTGAAAATTGAAATATAGTCTCTTCGGAGATTATATTTCTTTATTATTTAAAATATTAAATGAAAAATAAAAATGAAAAAAGTTTTCTTTACTTCTGATTTACATTTTGGGCACCGTAACATTATGAGACATTGCCCAAAACGGTTAGAAATATGTGGTGCATCAGATGTTGATGACATAACCACTCATGATAAATGGTTGATAGATTTGTGGAATGGAACAGTTGATAAGAAAGATGTTGTGTATATCCTTGGTGATTTTTCATTTAAGTCACCCGACGACACTAAGAAGTTACTTGAAAAACTTAATGGCAAGAAATTCCTTATACTCGGAAATCACGATAAGTCATCACAACATCTAAACAGTTATTTTGAGCAGATTACGCAGATTAAAGAGTTTGCATTTAAAGGTACTATGTATCCTTTTATTGATGGTGTTTTTAATGTTTGTATGAGTCATTATCCAATATTAGATTGGCCTGATAAGCAAAAAGGTTCAGTAATGATTCATGGGCATTGCCACGGTAAGATGGATGAGGTAAATGAATTAAGTGAAGATTTACGTGTAGATATTGGCCTTGATGGTGAGTTTGCTAATTATCAATTTATCTCACTCGAACAATTATATAATGCATTTATGGCTAAGAAAGAAAATATATCATATATGTAGATATTTATATAAAAAGATATATAAAGTATTCCATGACTAAAAGCAGCATAATTAAAAGATATAATAATATTGACATGACTATTGTAAGATAGTTGTGTCATTTTTTTTTATAATAAAAAAACAACATAATACAAAACAATGCCAAAAAATAAAAAAATTAAACCTGAAGAAGCATTAACCACAGATTATGCACCACAAAACAAGAATTTTTTTTATAAAATTGAATTAAAATGTAAAAATCAAAAACAGAAAAACTTTCTTAAATTACTTAAAGATAAGAAGAAAGAAATTTGTTTTGGTGTAGGTTCAGCAGGTAGTGGAAAAACATATGTATCTATAGCATACGCACTTCAAGCAATTAAAGAAAATAACAAATATAAGAAGCTAATTGTAATACCTCCAACAGTAGAGGCCGGTAATAGAGATTTACATTTAGGCTTTCTATCAGGTGACAAAATAATGAAACAAGAACCTTATTGTGACAATGTTTATTCGCTTATTGAAGATATAATCTCTAAAAGTGGTAATAATGAACCTAAAAAACTTGCACGTAACATTATTAATGAATATGTAGAAATTGAATTAGTAAATTTTGCAAGAGGCAAAACATGGTCTAATTGCATAATTGACATTGAAGAAGCTGAAAATTTTAGTAAAAAAGAAATGCTACTACTCCTAACAAGAATCGGTGAGAACTGCAAAGTAATCATAAATGGTGATGCGGCACAGAAAGATAGGAGATATTTAAATAATGAAGATGATGGAATGACGTTTTATTCAAAGGCATTAAATGATTTAGAAGAGGTTGGATGTGTTGAGTTTACAAATGATGACATCGTTAGAAATCCATTAATACAAAAAATTATTGACCGTTCATAAATTATTATAAAAAAATAAAGCCCAACGATATTGTTATCGTTGGGTTAATTTTTACAACTCTACGGTGTACGTATATTCTCCATTATATGAGCAACATTGGTCACAAAATCCGAGATCCTCGTACTTTCCAAATTCACTAAGAAGTTCTTCATAAAGCATTTGTAAAACGCCTAAGTCCGTCTCGTTATTAATCTCATCTTTAAGTTTGTCGATGGTATATTCTTCGTTATAGGCTTTGTTATAGACATTCATATACATTTCATCATATTCATTGTCATCAAGGTCTAAGAAGTCAATTTTACCAACAACCAAGCTTGCGTAGTTATCTCTACGTCTTTCGTCCTTATCACTTTTTTCAGCAAGAAAGCATAGAATTGGTTTTAAGATTGTCTTAATTTCATCATCAGTTAAATCAACAAGTTCTTTCTCGTTAATAGTTGTTGAGAATGAACAACCGTCCAAATAACTACATACAAATGTTTCCATGTTATTCATACACAATTTCAACAAGATTTAAATCTGTTAATCGAGTTGATAAAATACCAATATATTCTGTCATAATATCGAATTGTTTTTTCATGAGATTAAATTGAGTATTACCAACTTTTTTTTCAAAACCATCTGAAAAAAGAACCTCTCCTAATTTATTATGGCGTTTGACCAAATCAATTGTTTCATCAATCAGCCTTTCTTGCCAATCTTCAATTCCTTCTGTTTTAAATTTTACGCTATACTTCATATTATTAAATGTTATTAAATATTATTTTTAAGGACTTGACTAACAAGTTTTCCATTAGCCATTGAAAATTTCTTCTGAACTTCTCCAAGAACATACTTCATATTCTTCATGGAGATTTCCATGTTCTTAGATTTCATATCGTTAATAATCTCTTGTGTATAAGCCTTAACCTCTTCATCTGTGGGTTGCTTAGGGATGAATTTATTGATATATTCCAATTCATTTTTTTCTGCTTCAGCAAGGTCTGTACGTCCTGCCTTAGTGTATTGTGTGATACTGTCATTACGCTGAGCAGCCATCTTCATAAGAATCTTAATCTCAACATCATCAGTCCAACCATTAAAGTCTTTTTCCTTTTCAGCTTTAAGAAACTCGGCTTTTATTAGTTTATAAACTTGAGTGGCAACTACATCCTTAGCTTTCATTGCACTCATAATCAATTCATTAATCTCAGTATTAAGCATAATTTATTCTATAATTTTTAATGTAAATTTATCATCAATATAGGCATCAAGCCCTTCATATCTAAAATAGTAGTCTGTCGGAATAAGTTCTTTTCCAACCCAAAGTTTATAACACAATGCGTGATAAGCAAGTGGTACTTCTTTAAACTTATAATCCCATTTCTTTTGTTCACCTTGCTGTTCATTAATAAGGACATAAAACGGATTACGTTCTTTATCATTCTTTTCTGAATATAAGCAAGCTGATTTAAGCGTGTAAACATTGTATGAAACTTCAATACCACTATAATTTTCCGCATTCTCAACAATGTTTGCAATGTAATTTAGTAACATTAACTTAACATCCTGAGATAATTCGTGATAGTCAATTACCTCAAACACAAGCTCATCAGTATTGAATCTCTCCAATTTCAGAACACCAACTTTGTCATTAAAACTCTCATAGAATTTTGACATAAGATACTTTTCAATGGCAATCTGTCGAGATGCATTACATTTACCAAATACAACTTGTCTTGTATATTTAGAACCTTGTAGATATTTTGAATCAATGTAATGTCCCACATACTCTTCGTAAGTGTCTTTATTCTTTACAATTGATTTGTCAAAATATTTAATCGCTTGGAAATTTCCCTTCTTCAAGTCAATTGAAAGGAAGCACTTACCAATATTATCTAAGTTATAAACGTTTCCTTTTGGGATTTTTTTTAAATCTTCGGTTACATTAAATTTAGACATATCAACCTTAATAAACTCTTGATACTTTTCGTTCTCTAAGATTTCAGTAATCATCTTATCACGAATGATATAATAAGTGTTTAAGAACTCATTAACATCTCCATTGTATTTAGTATCAATTTCATTGCACAAGCCCTCCCATAAACTACGTGAATGATAAAGGTTTTCATACAAATCAAGATAGTAATCAAACTTCTCTTTATCATGTAGAATAGGTATTGGTAAGTTATTATCACTAACGAACCGTTTACACAAATCTAAGTTGAACTCTTTTTCTCTCATCTTATTTATTTTATTTTATAAAATTTGTTTCCACTTTTATGCCATACCCCACCATCGGATGAAAAGTTTGATGAATTGTCATCATCATCGTCGTTATTATTAAACATTTTATAAATGATTAAAATAATCGCTGCAATTAAGCAACACTTAAGATATAAAATCATTTCATATTATCTTTATTGAATTATCTTACATAGATATTATACAACAAAAAATGAGCAAAACCAAATGTTTGCTCATTAATTTCATTATTTTAATTAGATAGTCGAACACAACGTTCAGGTTCAAGGAATGTGAACATCTTTTCATCAAATTCACCCATTTGCCCAAACTGTAAGGCTTCATTCCCTTCAATATCGCTCATAACGACAACACCATAATTTTCATCGGTAAACATAACCACATATTCATGTCCTTTATATTCACGTTTACCAAGGTAAGGATACTTTACTTCTTCCATTTCAATATTTTTATTTATTTATTAATAGATTTGCTTAATTCTTCCAACGCTTCTTGGTTATATTTATCTTCAATGTAAGGAAAAGTTGCTCGTTTTGAATCCCAATATAAATTTCTCATGCAATTTTCGAAATAATCTGCAACAATACCTGCCTTTCTTAACATTGTTGACCATTCTTTCTTGCCTCTATACGCCTTTTCGTCAACTAATGTGTCAACAATTCTATTCTTAATTGTGTTAATTTCATGATCAACAATAGAACCTTCTTCTGGCAACGGCAATTTCAAATATACTTCTTTATAAATATAATCTCTAACCCAGTCCAAAAAATCTAATCTCCAACGATTTTTATCAATTGCAGAGCGATTAGTCAAAAGCATATTTTGATAAACCAAACGTTCTTTTTCGTTTTTAATCTTGGTATCTATTTCTTCTAAACGCATTAAATGTCTGCGTTCAAATTCAGCATCAATTAGGAATTGATAATCATCATATAGTTCTTTAAATGAACTGTATCGTTTTTCTTCTTCCATATTCTTATGCCCTATATACGACTTTATTATCAATAATTCGAAGAATAAAAACTTCGCCATTGAACCAATACTCATCGACATTATCATTTTCCAACTCTTCTTTAGATTGATAATCGCTATGTCGTTCTTTGATTAGTTTTGTAATTTCTTCATTTGTACCAACAAATAAATTAGCTCCGTTAAAAATATAGTCGGCACATCGTTTTGCTTCTTTATAATACTCATCTAATTTATCAACATCATATTTTTTAGATCTATCACGCCAAATAATATCAGTAAGCATACTTTGAGTGACAAACCAATATTTCATTTTAATCAATAAAGAATCCTTTTTAAATTCATTTTCTATTTGCCATTCTATAATATCATCTGTAAAATTTTCTCCAACCGAATTAAGAATACGATTAATATTAACTACCATGTTGCTGACCATCATATCTTCAATCTCTTTTGAAAAGTCATTGTCGTAAAATTCAAACAATAGTGCTTTATCAAATCTTTTACGATGTTCAAGAATATAGTCTTTATTTAATTCAAAGTATTCTTTTTGTTGTTCAAAACGTTTTTTATAATACTCTTTACTGTTATCACTGTAAACGTAAAAAAGTTTGTCGTAATTTTGACTTCCGTCTTGTTTAATACAGTCCCATTCGTCTTTAAAAATCAAATCTCTCATATCAAATTATACCTAATTGTTGTTTTCTTATTTTGATAACAAAATCATTTACAAAGTCAACATCAATCTCATCGGGTAATGTAGACTTGGCAATTGCGTCATCCATTTCAATTTTCTTTTCTTCAAGAAGTTCAATTATCTCATCATATTCATATTTGTGCATTTTAACGTCCAACAAGAAGTCACGGTCAATATTACGACGATTTACATTAAAACCCTTATTTTCAGCAATTTCAATGCACATATTCATTAGTCTGAAACTATGACTAATGTGCTTTGCATCATAGTTTTTTTCTTTATTTTCAGCATAACGAATAGGATTACGATTTTTTACCCAATCTTTATAGTCTTTATAGTCTTTACAATGCTTAACAAAACCATTTTGATTGAATGACATATGACAAATTGGTTTATCATTCTTATCATCAATCGATGAAAGCCTTACTTCAGTACTATCGTCATTCTTGAAAATACCACGATAGCCAATTGGTTTTTTATTTAGTTGAAAAATGTCACCCAACTTAATTTGATATTCTCCCACTAAATAACGACCCAAACAGTATTTTTCGTCATCACGATATTTTTCACCACTTGCATATTCACGATTCTTTTCTTTAAAGTATCTCACCGCATCAATGGCTTGATAACCGACAGCCTCAAAATGTGCCCCCCAATCATAGAATACCCCATAATCATCATGCATATTTGGAATCTTATTAAGACCACAAAACTCAGTACGCAAGCCACGATAACTAAGCCAATTCTCAATTTTTGTGCTGCCTTGGTTATAATACGTATAACAGAATGATAATGCAGTTCTACGCTCCACTTCCTTTCCATTATCGTTTAAGCATTTCTTTCCAAGCGCACGAGCCTTTTTAATTTGTGAGACAGCATAAGCCCCAAATGAATTAAAACAAGCCTTTGTAACAAACTTATCACGACTCTTCTTTAATTCAGTGATGATTGGGTGTTCATAGTCTACAAACTCATCATCAACAAACAATGCTTCAAGCACTGTTGGGTTTGATTTAAGTAGAAGTCGCATGAATTTATTAAATTCCCATGCAACATTGTCGTGTTTCTCATCACTCACTTCATCTTGATAATCAAAACCAAGACCAAGAAGTTGGTCAGGAAGTGCAAGATAAACAGAACACGTGTCAATATCAGATTTACCCTCAATAAACGTACCTTGGGCTAAAGAACCTCTTTTATACTTATACAAAAGAAGGCCTTCCTTATCAATATCGTCAAAAGTTAAAGTTCTCATATTATTTTATTTTTTTAAATGTTTCTGAAAGCAATGCGTTTCCGCAAGTAATGCGATCTTCATCTTCTTCTTTGGAGGGCACAAAAACAATTACATCCCAACCTTCATCAAGCAATGGCTGTTCAAATTGACGATAAACGTCATAATCGGAATAACCACTCACTTCAAAACCATTTTCGATGGCTGAATGTGTTTCATGAATTGGGGTGATTTTTACAATAAATTTGTTTTTGTCAAATAATTTAGACAGCTTCTTTGCATCAAGAATTGTTTCTTTTGTTACCGGGAAGTTAAGGGTGTATTTACGACCAACAGGCATTGGTAACTTATCGGCAAGTTTTGAAATATCTTCTAACGATAAACTTTGTTTTGAAAATAGCACATCACGTTGTGCGTCGTCAGTTGAATTGATAGAAAATTGCAACCCTGCTTCACCGTTGTATTCTTTATTCTTGATGTCACACCATTTAAGGATAAAACCTTCGAGGCTTTGGTTATGTTTTGGCAACATGGTTGAAACAACAGGGTGTACTGTATCGGCTTCAAGACCGCATTCTTTCACATCATTACGAAGAATTTTTTCTGAATAGAATAAGACATCTTCATTCCAAGTTGGTTCGCCCATACGAGCAAAATGTACATTAAAACGTTTGGTATGTTTACAATCCTCACCAAGAATTATCGTTCTAATTTGTTTGCTCAAATTTTGCCAAGAAACATTTCCATGATACCCACATTTAGGCACATCACAAAACTTACAAAATTCTTTACAACCATGTTGAGTGCTAATCGTTGCAACCCACTTATATTCAAGGTTTACTTCTGTATTGGCAACACCATTAATTTCTTTTGTAAGGCCAAGAAAATCAGCCTTAATATTATTTTCCTTACCATAATCGCCAACGGTAAGAAATTCCAATCTATTATCTATATCGACATAAATTTTACCTGTATGTGTTTTAACAATCTTCATAAATGTCTTATTTTTTTTGTTACACCTATATTATACAACAAAAAATGAGCAAAACCAAATGTTTGCTCATTAATTATTAGTTAATTATATTCTTGTTGTGCTTCAATATCAACTTCTCCATTATCATAAAGGGAAGCCTCTTTCATTAGGAAGTTCTTACACTTAAGTTTAAATGCTTCAACCAAAGGATCCTTATACTTACGAATAACAATACCTTCACGATAGCACTTATTCTTACACAGAGGTTCAAGTTCTTCCATCCCAAAATGTTCCTTATCATTCATCATTTTAAGAAGAATGTTTTCATGCCAATGCTCATCAAGTTTCACATCAGGGTACAAATTTGAGAGAGTACCATGATATAAAATTTGAATTGGGCGAATCTTATTGGCAAGTTCAGGATGCTCAGTGATGATATTCTTAGTCCAATCATGAACATCAACAACCTCCCATTCAGTTTTCTTACCATCTTTATTGGTTACAATGCGGTATGGCATAATAAAGAACTCACCGGGCTTACAGCCATAATCATAACCGCCTTGAATAGGAGAATTATCAGCATAACCACAGATTTCTCCATATACAGTCATACCATCAGTGATGAATGGCTTAAGAATCTCGTTAGCCTCATTCCAAATATCAAACTTATAGTAACCATTTTCATTACCATTCTCGTTAATGAATTGATTCTTAATTACTGAACGAGAAGAATAAATGTTATCATATTCTTCAACAAAATCAGTAATACGATATTTTTTGAGCCATTCAAAATTATCAACGAACTTATTGTACCATCTTTGATAGAATGGTAAGCGAATAGGATTTTTTACCTTAATCTTACCACCACAAAAGCTCGTACCATGAAATTTATTGGAAATGGTTACAATATCGTCAGGATTAAACTGCCACATGTTCTTACCCAATTGACTTGTATCGTAATGGAATGAAAATTCTCCCTCAATCATACGGTCAAATCGCTTTAACTTTTTATCACGCTTATTTCCATTCTTTACGTTATTTTGACGCCCACGAATAGGTGGCATATAAGCTTTCACAAACAGTTCACCATCTACCGTATCGAAATCAACGTTAAGATAGTCTTCTATATTTACACCCTTCGCCTTTGGGCAATATTTTACCATTTCATCAAGTGAGAACAAATAACCCATTGAGGGAGTCTTCTTCAGTCGAATCATTCGCACACGGCCATTATGGTTAAAGAAACCACACATTGACTTAATCTGTGCTTTATAATTGTCACGTTCGGCATAAATCTCAGCCAATTCAGCAGAGTCCTCCGTATTGCTAAATTGAGTTTTAATCTTTTCTTCGCACTCTTTGATCTTCAAACTCAACTTATTAACCTCATCAGCGTTAGCATTTTTCTCATAACACCCAACCTCAAAAAGGTTGTTCACACTAAGGAACTTTTCATTCAATTGACATTCATTAGACGCATAGAAAAGAAAATCACCTTCCTTAACTTGATCCTTACGAACAACTACTGATGCATCACCAATGAAAGTTTGTGCAAGGAAGTCACTACCCTCAATAGGCTTGAGAATACCAATCTTTACTACATTGACACAGTACTCAGACTTGCCACCCTTGCTCATTTCAAAAATGTTATTCTTTTGCATATTTTTTTATTTAAAGTTATTAATTGTATTTATCATTTATCATCAACATCGATGACTTTAAATATTTAAAACTGTTTTTCTAATTTATCAAATAAATCCCGGTATTCTTCATAATGTTTTTTTAGTTCTTCACGATTCATATTAAGGAGACCCGTATTAATTACACGGTTTAATTCTATCCATTCTGCGATGGATAATGTAATTGAGTGTTCTTTTAAATACGGAGAAGGGTCTTCACTATTTTCTTTAGCGTATTTAATTATTTCTTCGTTAAAAGTTCGCATGTTACATTTTTTTATTAAATTTATTTATCAAAATCAGTTACTTAAACTCAAACAAAGAAGTGTTAAATTAAGAATAATATGATTATAAATCATTGCATTTTCACTATATGTGTGCCAAAAATTAGTCAAATTGGGTAATACATTCATCATTTCTTACAAGAATTTTAAATAAATTGTTTTCATCATTACTAAGATATTTCACCATTTCAGTTCTATTCTTTTCTACGTTAAAAGGTACAGCTTCAATAATATTCCATTCATCTCTTTCATATGTCGATAAATTTTCACCTGATGGTGAATATTTTATTTTGCGACGAATAATAACCCTTCCATATTGCTCGCCACGTGTAAAATAATTATACCAATTTACACCAAAAAATTCTTTTACCAATTCAATCTGTTCTTCAGTTTTCTTACCGTGCAACGTTTTATGACTGAAATAATTCTGTGCAACAGCTTCCTTAGAATTTCTAACGCAATCATTCTGACGATATAAAATACCTGCAAAAGCATCATTTACGTTTGGAACATTCCAAACTTTACAATCAAATTCATATAGTGATGAATTAGTAATCATATTAATAACATCATCTTTATGACAATTGTTATCTTTAAGTAGTTCTATAAATGCTAATTGATTAAATTTAGATGTTGCAATTGAAGCAATGATTGACTGTAATTTACATAAACGATTACCAAAGAATGGGTCTTTTTCAAAATCATCGTAAAGTACCAAATTAATTTCATCACTCTGAACATATGCAAGTTTACAACCACTTACTTTTTCACATACATACTTAGCAGTCTCATTCATTAGATTAATGAATGTTTCATCAAATGGGCGTTTAAAATTATTCTTTATCTTTTTACTAAAAGAACGACCGTCTAACATCACCATAATATAACCATTCGGCAATAGGCGATAATCAGTAAGATTACGATAATAATTATATTTTTCTTTTAACGATTTAAAAATCATAATAACAAATTTTTATTCCTCAATAATGTATTCAGTATTAAATTCTACTCTGATTGGGCTCCCCTCAAAAGTAATTTGTGGGATTTTCACTTCATTGACTTTAACTCCGTAGTCAGAATCGGCCATTGTACAGCCTCCAACAAGCCAAGTGTCAGGAGCAAACTCATTATTTTCGTCAAGATAAATTGGTTTGCCTTCAAAACCATAGAGTTCATTTTTACGATTTACAGCAAGCCACAATGTTACAGTTGGATTTTTCTTCATTTGTTTTTCTTTTGAAACTCCCATCAATTCTTCGTATTCCTTCTTTATTTCTTCGTCAGAGAGTGAATCGAAGTGTTTTTGTATTTGTTCATATAACCTTTCCATAATATTTTCATCAACTAATTTTAAACAAACCTTTTAAGTTTAAGTCCTTGAACATCTTTATAATTTACAAATTTCATATCCTATACCTTCACATTATTAAGTTCAACTAAGCCACCAACAACACCATTACTACTAATACTACATTTGTTAATAACACAATCACCTTCAACAATAGCATTAAATGTAATCAATGAATGATTTTTAACATTAGCATTATTACAAACAATGCTACTATGTGTTAGAATTGAGTGTGTATCAACAACTGCATTATCTGAAAGGGCCGAATCATCAACCATTGTTGAGAAACCTTTAAGTTTTGCATTATCAGAAACCTTAGCATTATTGCAGCATATTGAGCCATCATAAATCGTATATGAAAATCTAATAAATTCAATGAATTATTTAGCTTTCACTTCTTGCTTCAACCTATTACCACTTTTTAGGAGCACTTATTGTACTCGGTCATCCATGGGAGGATAGTCCACAAGCGTTAATTCGGTACTACGAATACCTACTTAAAATTCTTATCTCTTACGCAGCACTAACTCTGCGGCCTTCGTAAAGTATGTTTAATGCCGCATTATAATCTCTATCATGACTTGTGCTACAATTAGGGCATTGCCAATGACGTTCTTTCAACTTCAAATCCTTATGGATATACCCACATTTACTACAAGTCTTTGAGGAGGGATAAAACCTTCCAATTAAAACAACCTTCTTATCGTTTTGTAAGGCCTTAGCGGATAACACCGTCTTGAATTTGTAAAAACCAACTTCCTGTATTGCTTTGGCAAGTTTATGATTTTTCAGCATTCCACTTGTATTGAGGTCTTCCATGTAAATGGTATCATAATGACGTAACAAATAATTAACTACAGAATGAATGTAATTTTCCTTCTTGTTGGTAATAGTTTCAAATACCTTCGCAATTCGTTTGCATTGATTATGGAAGTTGCTTGAACCTTTATGTTTTTTCGATAACTGACGTTGCAATTTGGTCAGACGTTTTTCATCTTTCTTGTAAAAATGTTTGTTCTCAAACACTTCCTCATCAGAAGTAATGACAAAATCCTTAACACCAAGGTCAATACCAACATCACGACTTGTCTTATTAAACTTTACAAACTCATTGTTGTTCATTTCAATAAGGATAGATAATGTATAACAACCACTCTTGGTTTTCGATAAGGTTGCTCTCCTTATATGATCCTTATATTTCTGCAAACGTTTATGATATAAATCCGAACAACGGAATTTAATATTCTTTAACGATGTTGTTAAGCTGATGTGTTTAGTATTAAACGTGTTGGTTTTTGATATTGCATCAATTGGAAATAACGCAGATTGTTTATCTCTCTTACTCTTGAACTTTGGGAATCCCTTGTGCTCCTTGAAGAACTTATCGTAAGCACTAAGCATCTGTCTGATGGATTGCTTCATAACTTTTGTATTTTGTTCCTTCAGCCATTGATATTCTTCATCATTCAGTAATTCTCCGTGAAAGTACTTTGAAAGTTCCTTTAATCCAAGGTTTGTTTTATCACTTTTATAAGCTTCTTGTTTCCGAGCAAGCATATGATTATACACAAAACGGTAACTACCAATCACCTTGTTGAGTGTTTGTTCCTGCGTTTTGTTTGGATATAATCGTACCTTAATTGCTCGTAACATTAATTCCTTTATTTAATTCAATTATATTATACTGTTTTATCGTTTAATTTCCAATAGTTTTTAAGAAAATTAATTATACTCAATAACGATGAAAAAACCAACGATTAGACTTTAACTAAGTATTTAATTTAGCAAACTTTTAATTTTTTCATTGCATCTGTTTACCATATCATCAATTAGACTTTGGTTTTTCATTAATTCCAAGATTTCAGATATTGGTTCATATATTTCTCTTAATCGTTGTACTAATCTATTATCAAGGGTTCTTGATACCTCACCAAAATCATCTGAATGTACCTCTAATAAATGGCCTGAACTATAGCGATTTGTATCTTTAATGCATAAATAATATTTAAGAGATCTGCAATCAAACGTAATATATTGATTTGTTGAATCTTTAGCAAAAAAATTTATCCTTGGTTCATTTGTTATTAGCACCAAATAATTTTGTTCTTTTAAAGAATCACTATCATTAGAATAGATTTCTATTCTTTCTTTATTATTTTTATCTATGTCAATCCTAAAACTGCTGCTATCAATCAATAATCCGGTCTCAGGACACCTTTAACAGTCTCTTTGGTTGCTTGGTAGTCACCATCAACCACGACCTTAATAATGCGTTTGGCATCTTCTTCAGGTGCAGGCACAAGTGGTAAGCGAGTTGGGCCTGCCGCAAAGCCCAAGTAATTAAGAACAGCCTTGACTGGAGCTGGGCTCGGGTAAGAGAAAAGAGCATTGACTTTGGGAATGAATTTCCGTTGAATAGCTGCTGCTTTTTTGATGTCATTGTGCTCAATAGCATCCAGCATTTCAAACATTTCATCACCATTTGTGTGAGAAGCAACTGAAATAACTCCATCAGCTCCCAGATTCATAGCATGAAAGGCATCGCCATCCTCACCGGTATAAATCAGAAATTCCTCTGGACGATGCTCAATCAAATAAGCCATATTAGCAAGACTAGTACATTCTTTGACACCGATAATATTTGGATGTTCTGCCAATCTCAGCATGGTCTCAGGAGTCATCTCAACTACTACCCGTCCTGGTATATTGTAGATAATGATAGGCAGGTTTGAAGCATCCGCAATGGCTTTAAAGTGCTGATACATCCCTTCCTGAGAAGGTTTGTTGTAATAGGGTACGATGGCCAAACCAGCTGCAAAACCACCAAATTCATCTACTTCTTTGACGAATTCGATAGAGTCACGCGTTTCATTGGTACCAACACCAGCTATCAAAGGGACACGTCCTTTAACAACCTTTTGAACTGCCGCAAATAGCTCCAACTCTTCATCGTGTGTCAGGGTTGGACTTTCAGCAGTCGTTCCAGCCAGCAAAATCCCATCCGTATGATGCGCCAAAAGGTGCTCAATCAAGTCTGGAATAGCTTCAAAATTGATGGAACCATCTTCATGAAAAGGAGTAATAAAAGCTGTGATGATTTTACAGTTTTTCAGATCCGCATACGCCATAAACTTACCTCTCTTTATTATACGAAAAGAGGGTTGAAAGAACGATTATTCAACCCTGTGCTGTCAAGTTTCCTTGGTCTCTTTATTTTAATTCAAAAACCACTTCTGCTGTCGGACGAACTAAACCACGCTCATGCAGTGTCTCTGCGATTTGAACCGAATTCCAAGCCGCCCCCTTAAGAAGGTTGTCTGAAACAACCCACATGTGGATTCCTTTTTCCGCATCAAGATCCTTGCGAATCCGACCAACAAAGGTTTCTTTCTTACCAACTGCATTGATTGCTTGCGGATAAACCTGATGAGCTACATCATCCTCCAGAACAGCACCAGGAAAGGCTGAAATTGCTGCTTTTACCTGATCAATAGGTGCAACTTCCTTAGTCTCGATGTAGACAGACTCTGAGTGAGCAGATAAAATCGGAAGGCGAACACATGTCGCAGAAACAGCAATAGAATCATCTTCCATGATTTTCTTGGTTTCCTTGGTCATCTTCATCTCTTCATAAGTGTAGTCATTATCTGTAAAGACATCAATCTGAGGTAAGGCATTAAAAGCAATAGGATAATGTTTTTTATCACCGCCACATGGGAGGATATTGGCTTCCGTGTCCTTAGGATTCACACCATCATTGAGAACAGAGCGCAATTGAGCTTGGGTTTCAAGAATAGCTCCCATACCTGCACCAGAAACAGCTTGATAGGTAGACACAATGATGCGCTCCAGCCCCCATTGCTGACGAACAGGCTCTAAAGCCACCATCATCTGAATTGTCGAGCAGTTAGGGCAAGCGATAATTCCCTTGTGCTGATCTAAGGCATGGGCGTTGACTTCTGGAACAACCAAAGGAACATCAGGATTTTGACGGAAATAA
>ERZ773046.1205-NODE-1205-length-15168-cov-3.268047_pt1 | contig 15168 bp, 9 predicted proteins | sample MGYA00580634_ERZ773046 | MGnify/ENA primary metagenome ERZ773046 (study PRJEB29015, sample SAMEA2738127) | human oral metagenome | biome: human oral; feature: human-associated habitat; material: saliva | place: China | collected 2159 ... | reverse complement strand
TAAATCATAGTTAGGAAAAGTAAAGATATCTTCACTCATTCATTAACTCCTTGGTCGTCTAATTCTAACAGAGGGTCGGTAAACTTTCGAACAGCCCGCCCATTCAAATAGTTACAGAGGTCACCTTGGTGCCAGTCATGATCAGTCATCTTTTGATCAATCAAATCTTGCACCCGCCACCAGCCCATAGACCAGTTGGTGAAAATAGTATTGTCTTCGGGTGCTCGCCCAACTAAGCGCTGGAGGACAATATCCGGGTGAAGGTAGCGAAGGAAGGCGATGACCCGATCGACGTATTCTTCTGCAGAGATTAACTGAAATTGGCCCTCTTGGTACCACTTAGCCATAAGTGTATTTTTAACCAGGTAAAGGGCATGTAACTTGACCTGGTCCACCCCTAGGGCAGATAGAGTTTTAGCCCCCTCTATCGTATCCTCCATCGTATCCCAAGGAAGGTTAAGAATCATGTGGACCGTGACATTAAAGCCATAGCGCTTGATGCGGAGGACTGCATCAATCAATTCCGCCATAGTATGACCTCGATTAATCTTTTCTAGAGTCTTGTAGTTAACCGTTTGAAGACCCAGCTCTATATAGATATCCTTACCATAATTTGTCTCAATGTCCTTAAGGACATCTAGGTAGGCATCAGATATACAATCAGGTCGTGTTGCTATGGCTAAACCCACAACAGAATCCAAACAGCCCTCCTCCATATAGGCCTTAAAATCCTCTATGGGTAAGTAAGTATTAGAAAAGTTTTGGTAGTAGGGGATGAACTTTTTAGCCTTATATTTAGGGCCAATATGGGCTATATTTTCCGCTAGCTGTTGGCCTACGGTCATCCAAGCTGGACGGTTCTCATAACCGGCTCCGATTTCACCGCAGAATACACAGCCACCAACCCCAGCAGACCCATCCCGATTAGGACAGGTCAAGGGCAAGGCAACTGGTAATTTATAGACCTTTTCCCCGTATTTTTCCTTATAGAATTTTGATATCACACGATAGCGTTTAGGGATTCTCGTATCGGACATAGTCCTCCATTCTAAGCGATCACTTGCGGTCTAACAAAAGGACGAATTTCCTTTTTCACATCCATAATGACCATATATTTACCGTCTTCTGTCTTGGTGAGAGACTGGCCATCCATGCGAACATCAAGATACTGAGCCGTTTCTTGAGACATGGGCATCTCAACATAGGATTGACGAATCTTACGCCATTCCCTAAAGGTGAAGGCTGGAATATAGTGCTGAACCAGGCTTTCATTCCGCCAAAAAGCCTCCCCAGCCTGCAAGAGCTCCTTGGTCTGCTTAGGTAAACCCAGGGCTTGATCACGGACCTTACCCTTATAAGACACCAAGGTATCATACTGCAAAAGTTCCATGGCCATGGTATCCCCTCGCTCCTTAAAGAACTTGTAGAGAAATTCAATTTGGTCTATATCCTTAAGAGCTCGTTTATGGTTACCTTGGGCTAGCCAAGCATCGGTCATGTCCGTGAAGTACTTAAAGGCTGTCTTGGTCTTGCCTCCCTCCCCTTGACTGATTAGCTGATCTGCTATATAGCCAAAGACAGTGCGAAAACGTTCGGAATTATAAAAGCGTTCAAAAACATCTTCAAAGTGCTTGAGGTAACGCACATGAACATAAGGAAGGACATGCGTCGATAGGACCTCATAAGGAGCCTGTGGATCAGCTACATATTGGTACTGGTCCATTTTACGTACGCCAGACCCCTTGAGGAGTTTCAAGAAACCAAGCTGAAGGGCATGTGGCTTGAGGGAGAAGAGGTCATTAAAGGACATACCAAAACGGTCCTTATCTTCATACGGCAAGCCTACGATTAAGTCCATGTGAACATGAGTGTGATTAGCATCGATAATTGGCTTGATAACCTTTTGTATATAAGGCCAGTCATTGTAACGGCTAATGGCATCTAGGGTCTTCTTATGGGTGGACTGGACGCCCACTTCAATTTGAAAACGACCATGAGGAGCTTCCGATAAGATTGCAGTTTCCTTTTCCGTCATTAGCTCCGGTTCCATTTCTAGGTGGAAGCAGGTATCCGTTTGGGCTTTAGCCATAAATTCCATCATAGGTAGATGATGACCTGGGGCGCAGTTAAAGGTTCTATCTACAAACTTAACCAAGGGCACCTTATGGTCCATAAACCACTGGAGCTCTTTAAGAGTTCTCTCTTGAGGAAAGAAGCGGACTGTATTGCCATTACCTGAGAGACAATACTGGCAGGAAAAAGGACAACCCCGAGAAGATTCATAATAGATGATCTTATGTTCTAAATCTTCCATATCCTCCTCGCTATACGGAAAAGGAATGCGGGATAAGTCCTTAACCTCTACCAATTGAAGTGACCCCGCAGGTTGGCCTTCTTCATCACGGCCTCGAATGCCTGGAATAACCGGACAAACACCAGATCCACCAGCCTCCAGCTGGTCTACCAAGTCAGCAAAACATTCTTCCCCTTCCCCTTGAGCTATAAAATCAACGGCTGGGCACCGATTAAGGATTTCATCCGCTGTAAAGGATACCTCAGGACCCCCAAGAATAATCTTTATGTCAGGCCGCACAGACTTGAGAATTTCTACCACATGAAGGGTCATTTCAATATTCCAGATGTAGCAGGCAAAACCCACTAGATCCATATTCCGTTCAGTAATATCAGAAATGATATCTAAAATAGGCATATTAATTGTGTATTCCACAATATCATATGCCTGTCCCCGGGTAGCCCCATAGCCCTTTAAGTAACGAAGAGCTATAGAGGAATGTATGAATTTAGAATTTAAGGTAGAAAGAAGAATATTCATTAAATCCTCGTAATCATCGAACGGTAAACGCCAGCTTAATCATTACTTTTATTATACCATATGAATACCCTAGCTATTAGAACTAGAAAATAGGTCCTAATCCTTACAGGATTAGGACCTATATATGCACTAATCTAAGACAAAGTCTCTCTATTGTTAGACTCGCTAAGAGACTAAGTCTAACCTAAGAGGGAGTTAAAACCAAAGATAAGAGCTAGGATAAGAATACCCACCAATATATACTTAGCAAAGAAGAAAATCCCCGCAAAGAAAAGACCAATAATAGCCATAAGAATCAGGATTGCTATGATACAGCCCCAAGATCCAATGTTGAAAATCTTAAGGCCTGGGGCTGAGGAAAAAGGATTAGCCCCTTCCTCACCTTGGCCAAAGGCACCACCAAAAGAACCATATGGATTATGAGCTTTGGGTGGTTCTTCTACATGAATTTCCTGACCTAATTCATCAATGGTAATCCCGTCAAAGTCCTGTACATCCTCCTGGGACATACGGATGGTATCATTGGCTTCTGTCTGATTGTAAATCGGTTCATCAGCCCCATTATAGCGAGGACCATTATGATTTGTATCTCTATGACTCGTTTCTGCCATATATCTCCTCATCGTTAGGTCTAACTAGGACCTAGCTAACCTCTCTTATTCGGAAAGAATCTTACCAATCAATTGGTTTACAAGACCAGGATTTGCCTTACCTTGGGTTGCTTTCATAACACCACCAACAATAGCACCGACAGCTTTCTTATTACCAGCTTTATAGTCAGCTACGGCCTTTTCAGACTTAGCAATAACTTCACGAACAATCTTTTCAATTTCTGCTGTATCCGTAATTTGTACAAGACCTTCTTCTTCTACTATGGTCTTAGGATCTTTACCAGATTCCCACATGGATACAATAACCTTCTTAGCAATTTTACCGGAAATTGTGTTGTTATCAATAAGGGCAATCATAGCAGCCAACATATTAGGTTTGACAGGTGCTTGATCAAATGTCAAATTATGCTCGTTAACCATTTTGGACAAGTCACCAAGCATCCAGTTAGCCACGGTTTTAGGATCAGCCCCTTCTTTGACAGATGCATCTAAATAGTCTGCCGTTGTCCGTTCAGCCGTCAAGATGAGAGCATCTTCAGAGGACAAGCCATAATCGGCCACAAAGCGATCATGCTTTGCATCTGGTAATTCAGGCAAGTTAGCCCGTGCCTCTTCGATTTGTTCATCAGAAATGACAACTGGTGGCAAGTCAGGTTCTGGGAAGAAGCGGTAATCGTTTTCAGCTTCTTTCTTACGCATAGACAAAGTAACACCTTGGCTATCATCCCATGTCCGTGTTTCTTGGACCACTTGACCTCCATCTTCCACTAATTCAGCTTGGCGGAGGGCTTCGTATTCAACACCTTTTTGGATAGCGGACAAAGAGTTCATATTCTTAATTTCTGACTTAGTGCCCAAGGTTTCATCACCGCGAAGGCGGATAGAAATATTGGCATCAGCCCGAAGAGAGCCTTCTTCCATACGGCAATCGGATACATCCAAGTACTTTAAGATAGACCGTAATTTTTCCACATAGGCCCGCGCTTCTGCACCGGAACGGATATCTGGTTCAGATACAATTTCTAGAAGTGGCACACCCGTACGATTGTAGTCCACATTAGAGGAAGAGGAATCAGAAATCGTAGCACCAGAGTGAACTAATTTCCCAGCATCCTCTTCCATGTGAATCCGGTTAATCCGAATACGGCGCACTTGGCCATCCACTTCGATATCCAAATGACCATTCAAGCAGATTGGCAAATCGTATTGGGAAGTTTGCCAGTTCTTAGGCAAGTCTGGGTAGAAATACTGCTTGCGGTCGAACTTATTATAATGCAAAATTTCACAGTTTAGGGCTAAACCAACCTTAATGGCGTATTCTACGACCTTTTTATTGAGGACTGGAAGAACCCCTGGAAGGCCTAAGCAGACAGGGCATACATGAGTGTTTTGATCGCCGCCAAATTCAGTAGTACAACCACAGAAAATCTTAGATTTAGTTTTTAATTCCGTATGGACCTCAAGGCCTACGACGGTTTCGTATTTACTCATAGCAAAGCCTCCCCTGTTGGCGCCACAATTTTGCAGTCAGGACGCTCTTGTTCAAATGTATAGGCTGCACGAAGCAAGACTTCTTCGCCCATAGCAGGGCCTAAGAGTTGCATACCAATTGGAAGACCCGCAGAGGACATGCCTGCAGGAATAGAAATGCCTGGGATGCCAGCAAGGTTAACCGGTACTGTACAGATATCTTCAAGATACATAGCCAATGGATCATTAGCCTTTTCACCAAACTTGTAAGATGTGTTAGGTGCTGTTGGTGTCAACAAGAGATCCACTTCTTGGAAGGCTTGGTCGAATTCATTTTTAATGACCCGACGTACCTGCAAGGCCTTCTTATAGTAAGCATCATAATAACCAGAACGAAGTACATAGGTACCGAGCAAAATGCGGCGTTGTACTTCCTTACCAAAGCCTTGGCTCCGTGTTTTGGTAGACATATCTACCAAGTTATCCGCCGGTACGCGTAGGCCGTAGGATACACCATCATAACGAGCCAAGTTAGAAGAAGCTTCCGCCAAGGCTACAATGTAGTATGCGGATAAGGCATATTTTGTTGATGGCAAGGAGACTTCCACGATTTGGGCGCCCAATTTTTTATAGGTATCAATTGCCTCTTCCATGGCCTTACGAACTTCTGGATTAAGGCCATCCCCAAAGAATTCCTTAGGCACACCGATTCTTAGGTTCTTAACATCATTAATAAGAGCCTTAGTATAGTCAGGACGCTCACCTGGAATGGAGGTGGAATCCTTGTCGTCATGACCGGTAATGGCGTTCAATACAATAGCCGCATCTCTTACGTCCCGCGTTACAGGTCCAATTTGATCCAAGGAGGATGCAAAGGCGATGAGGCCGTAGCGAGATACATTGCCATAGGTTGGTTTCATGCCCACCACACCACAGAAGGAGGCTGGTTGACGGATAGACCCACCGGTATCAGATCCGAGGGACCAAATAGCAGACCCAGCAGATACAGAAGCTGCAGATCCACCGGAAGAACCCCCTGGCACATAATCCTTGTTCCATGGATTAGTCGTCTTGCCCAAGGCAGAGTTTTCAGTAGACCCACCCATGGCGAACTCATCCATATTAAGCTTACCTAAAGAAACGAAGTCTTGACCCTTCAATTTCTCAATAACAGTTGCTGAGTAAGGTGGCACAAAATTTTCTAGCATCTTAGACGCACAAGTAGCCTTTTGCCCTTCGATGCAGATATTATCTTTAATGGCCCCTGGAATACCGGCTAGCATAGAAACTTCTTGCCCCGCAGCGATTTTGTCATCCACCGCTTGCGCCTTAGCCAAGGCTTCTTCGTGAGAATCAGACAAATAGGCACCCACTTGTGGTTCTACTTGTTCTTTATGTGCGATCACCGCCTTGGTCAATTCCACAGCGGAGATTTCTTTATTCACAAGTTTCTTGTGAAGTTCGTGAATTGTAGCCACAGTGTCTCCTCCTAGTTTTGAACAACGCGTGGTACCGCGAAATAACCATCGTCTTCAACAGGCGCTGTAGACAAGGCTTTATCATGATCAATAGATGGTTTAACTTGGTCTTCCCGCAAAACGTTTTGCAATGGCACAGCATGAGCCATAGTTTCAACACCATCCAAATCCAATTCGTTTAATTGTTCCACATAGGAAAGAATATCAGACAATTCTTTTTCCAATTGTGGCATATTCTCTTCGCTCACTTCCAACCGAGAAAGTCTAGCGATTGTTTTAATATCATCGCGACTGATCTTCATGAGTCCACATCCTTTCAGTATACGTCCCTTATTATAGCAGAATTAAAAGTTTTATTGCCAATCCCTGATTAGGTCCAGGAATTCTTCCTCTGTCATAATAGGGATTCCTAATTCTTCTGCCTTAGTTAACTTAGATCCTGCATCAGCCCCGGCTACTACCAGTGTTGTCTTCTTAGATACAGAGCCGGTTACCTTAGCACCATGGGCCTCCAAGAGTTTACCCGCCTCTGTCCGGCCCATGACTTCCAGTTTACCTGTAAGGACCACGGTCTCCCCTTCCATTTCATGACCGGCTGCCTCTTCCATCTCCATATGAAGAGTTAATCCAGCCTGCCGTAGGCCCTCAATAAGAGCCTGGTTGCGTGGATTATTACGGAAGTCAATGATAGATTCAGCCATAGTCGGTCCAATTTCATCAACGGCTGTTAACTCATCTTTAGAGATGGTCATAAAGCGATCCATAGTTACAACCGTCTTTGCTAAGGTAGTGGCCGCCTTAGACCCGATGAGGCGGATGCCAAGGCCGAAGAGGACTCGGTCTAGGCCACGTGTCTTAGAATCTTCAATGGCCTTAAGTAGGTTTTGGGCCGATTTTTTACCCATCCGATCCATACTTACCAATTTCTCTTCATTTAAGTGATAGAGATCTACCACATTTTCAATGACCTTATTAGTAATTAGAGAATCGATAATTTGAGGACCTAATCCATCGATATTCATAGCATCCCGAGAAGCAAAGTGAATGATGGATTCCTTCTCAATAGCCGGACAGTGCTCATTAGAGCATCGAATAGCCACTTCCCCTTCCTTACGAACTGTTGGGTGCCCACAGACAGGACATTCCTTAGGCATATGGAAGACCACTTCAGAACCAGTTCGCTTATCTGGAAGGACTCGGATTACTTCTGGAATGATTTCTGCCGCCTTATGGATGAGGACGTGATCCCCTATACGGATATCCTTTTCCTTGATAAAGTCTTCATTATGTAAGGTCACACGAGATACATTAGTGCCCGATACAAAGACTGTTTCAAGGTCTCCTGTAGGGGTCAAAACCCCTGTGCGACCAACATTGACATCAATATGGGTCAAGACCGTCTCTACTTCTTCTGGTGGATACTTATAGGCAGTGGCCCAAAGAGGAGCTTTTACCGTAGCCCCTAAAACGGCCTGGTCACTAAAATCATTAACCTTGATAACCATACCATCTGTATCGTAAGGTAAGGCATGGCGTTTTTGATCCCATTCCTCAATGACTTCATTCACTTGATCGATGGAATCGCATACTTGATAATTGGGGTTGACGGAGAAATGGAAGTCAGCTAATTGTTTCAGTAGCTCTTCTTGACTGTGGATATTAGCCCCATCATTATCCCCTAAGGCATAGGCAAAGAAGGCCAAATTGCGGTCTGCTGTAATAGCCGGGTCCTGTTGTCGCAAGGAGCCCGCCGCAGCATTTCGAGGATTGACGAAGGTAGGTAACCCGTCTTCCTCCCGTGCCTCATTGATGCGGGCAAATTCCTTATGAGGCATATAAACTTCTCCGCGAATTTCTATAAACTCAGGAGCCCCCTCTATATAAAGAGGGATTGACTGGATTGTTCTTGCATTAGCCGTCACATCCTCTCCTACCTTGCCATCACCACGGGTGACAGCCCGTACCAATACCCCATTTTGGTAGTGAAGGTTGCAGGATAGGCCATCGATTTTAAGTTCTACCACATACTTAGGTTCATGACCCAAGCCTTTGACAACTCGGTCACCAAAGGCCTTTACTTCTTCTGAATTAAACACATTAGACAAGGATAGCATAGGGACACCATGAACCACCTTTGGTAAGTTCCCTTCTATCTTGGCCCCAATCCGTTGGGTCGGAGAAGAAGCGGTAATGTATTCAGGATGGGCTGTTTCTAAATCCACCAATTCCCGATAGAGTAAATCATACTCCCTGTCGGAAATGACCGGTGCATCCTTGACATAATAGAGGTAGGAATGATGGGCTAGTTCCTTTTGGAGCTCTAAAATCCGCTCTTTTGGATCAACTGTGGACATAATAAATCTCCTACTTAACAACTTTCTTAACAGGTGCAAACTTAGCCATTAGCATGCGGACACCTTGACTTGGGAACTCGATAGTCAACTTAACATTAGCCCCAGCACCAGCCACAGCGATAACCTTGCCTTGCCCCCACTTAGCATGTTGAGCAAGATCACCTACCTGCCAATCTTCCACTTCTTGATTGCGGATGATAGGTTTAATCACAGGGCGGGAGGCTACGGACATATGGCTCGGCACATGGCGTTTGATATCATCAGGCACCTTGCGTTTAGGACGCAAGTCATCCACTAGCTCTGCAGGAATCTCTTCGATAAAGCGAGATGGCAAATGCCCAGAGGTCTTACCAAAGACAGTACGGGTAGTGGCATTAGAAATAAAGAGCTCCCGTTCGGCCCGGGTAATTCCTACATAAGCCAGGCGCCGTTCTTCTTCAATTTCCTCTTCATTCATAAGGGTGCGACTGTGTGGGAACATTCCTTCTTCTAGGCCGCCTAGGAATACGATTGGAAATTCTAACCCCTTAGCTGCATGGAGGGTCATGAGGGTTACCTTGGACTCGTTTTCCTCATAATTATCAACATCATTAACCAAAGCAACTTGTTCTAAGAACTCTTCTACTGTTCCCTGTGGGTTAGCATCCACAAAATCCTTAGCTACGGACAAAAGTTCACCGATATTTTCCACCCGCGCTTGATCTTGTGGGTCTGTAGAGGCTTCTAACAGTTCTAAATAATGAGTTTGGTCCAATATGGCCTCAAACAAATCTAAGACATTCTTGTCTTCCATCTCAGCTACCAAGGAAAAGATGAGCATACCAAAAGCTTCTAACTTTTCCTTTGTCTTGCCTTTTATAGTAGGAATCAAGTGCAGCTGAGTCAGAGTCATAAAGAGGCTAGTCCCATTATTACGGGCATATTCTTGCAATTTAGCAACCGTAGTTGGCCCAATAGCCCGCTTAGGCACATTGATAATACGCAAGAGGGCTAAATCATCAAAGGGGTTAAATAAAACCCGCAAATAAGCCAACACATCCTTAATTTCTTTACGGTCATAGAATTTGGTTCCCCCCACCATGGTATAGGGGATAGCCCGTTTAATGAGAGCCTCCTCCAAGACCCGAGATTGGGCATTAGTCCGGTAGAGGATGGCCATGTCACCCCATGGAATATCGTGGATTTCGTGCTTTTTAGAGATAGTATCACCGATGAAAGCGGCTTCTTCGTGCTCAGATTGGGCTGTAAAATGTTGGATTTTAGCCCCCTCTACCCTATCTGTCCAAAGGTTCTTATCAGGTCGACCCGTATTATTATCGATGACTGCATTGGCTGCATCCAGGATGACCTTAGTAGACCGATAGTTCCGCTCTAGTTTGATAGACTTAGCGCTAGGATAGTCTTTTTCGAAATCTAGGATATTTTGAATATCCGCACCTCTCCAAGCATAAATAGATTGGTCTGCATCCCCTACGACGCAGATATTCTTCCATTTGCTAGCTAAGAGCCGAGCCAGAGTGTATTGGGCATGGTTAGTATCCTGGTATTCGTCGATCATAATGTACTTAAAGCGATTGGCATACTTATCTTGAATATCTTGATGCGTAATAAGAAGTTTAACGGCAATCAAGAGGAGATCATCAAAATCTACCGCGTTGTTTTTCCGCAATTCTCGCTCATAGTATTCATAGACATCGGCCACCTTCTGATCATAGAAATTTTGTGCCTCCTTACGGAAGTCAGCCGCAAATAGGAGTCGGTTTTTAGCCCCAGAAATAGCCGATAACATAGCATTCACCGGATAATACTTATCATCCAAATTTAGAGCCTTAAGGGCTGCTTTGATAACCACCTGAGAATCAGAAGTATCATAGATGGTAAAATTGGAGTTATAACCTAAGTAACCATTAATTTCAAAACGTAAAAGCTTGGCACAGAAGGAGTGAAAGGTGGAAAGCCAGATTTTTTCAGCCACAGAGCCCACAATATTGGCCACCCGTTCCTTCATTTCCTTGGCAGCCTTATTGGTAAAGGTAATGGCCAAGATTTCAAAAGGGCTCACCCCTTGAGCCAACAAATAAGCTACGCGGACAGTAAGAACCTTAGTCTTACCAGACCCTGCTCCAGCCAATATGAGCAAAGGCCCTTCTGTATGTTGCACAGCCTCGCGCTGCTCCTGATTCAGGCCTTCTAATAAGTCTTCCATAGATACCCTCCCAACTTCGATCTTCTGTTACCAGTGGATAAACGAAAATAGAAACGCTGCCAAAAGCAACGTTTCTACTTATACTTTAAGTCTTAGCTTTTATGCCATAGCCTCCAAGATTGGTGGTGCAATTTGTTTTTTACGGGACATTGTCTTAGGCAAGTATACCCCATTATTTTCTACATCCTTTTGGAAGGCTGCTTTCACAACCCCTTCTACATCACCCGCGTAGAGCAAGGTAGTAGCTTCGTCCAAGATATTAGTTACCATGAGGTAGGATGCATCATAGTTTTTATCAGAACGAAGGGCTTCTAAAGCGCTTACCAAGAGCTCTTGTTGAGCTAAAACATCGGTAGTATCCATAACGGAAATTTGAGCAATAGAAATCGTTTGCCCCCCTTGAGAAAATTCCTTCATGTCAGTTCGAACGATGTCTTCCGCAGAGAGATCAGAGACATCCGCACCAGCCTTGAGCATATCCATGCCATAGCTTTCGTAATCTACACCTGCAATCTTAGACAAGTATTCGATGGCAGCCTTATCCTCTGGGGTGCATGTTGGAGACCGGAAGAGAACCGTATCAGAAATAATAGCGGACATGAGAACGCCTGCCACATTCTTAGGGATTTCTTGACCTGCTTCCTTATAGAGCTTAGTCACAAGTGTGCAGGAGGAACCAACTGGTTCAATACGGATTAAAATAGGAGACGCTGTTTCAAAGTCACCCAAGCGGTGATGATCGATAACAGCTACGATGTTAACATCTTCATGACCATCGATAATTTGCTTGGATTCATTGTGGTCTACCAAAACAACCTTGTCATCAGGTCCCAAGACTTGAGAGAAATGAGACACTGCTTGTGGATGGGTAAAACCAAAATGATCCAATACATACTTAGTTTCTTTATTGAGGTCGCCAGCGCAAATGGCAACAGCATCATGACCAGTTTGCTTCAACAAATTAGCATAAGCAATAGCAGCACAAACGGAATCAGTATCTGGGCTCTTGTGGCCTGTTACAAAAATCTTACTCATTGTATACCTCTTTCAAAATCTATTTCCATAAGCCTGATAAAGAATTACTTTTACGAGGCCATCTGGGTCTAATTTACTGTAATTAGTATACCATAATGGTCTTTTTCTATAAATAAAAAATCCATATTTTCCTGGGCCCATCACCTTTCGAAAAGAATTTGAATAGGACATACTCTTACCATAAATAAAGCAAAAAAAAAGAGACTTCCCTGAGGAAATCTCTTTTCTTATAAGCTTAGATAAAGATGTCTATCTAGTAGCTAGTACTAATCTTTATCTTGATCACTAGATGTATCATCACCTTTAATCTTTGGCATTTTAAAGGTTTCCACAATGATAAAGAGCATTGGGATAATGAAGATGCCGAAGAGCGTTGCTGTGGTCATACCAGCAGCTACAGTTACACCCATAGATACACGGGCTGCTGCGCCAGCACCAGAGGAAAGAGCTAGAGGCAATACACCTAAAATGAAGGCGAAGGAGGTCATGAGAATTGGACGGAGACGAATCTTAGCTGCTTCGATAGCTGCATCCACAGGACGCATGCCCCGTTCATCTACACGGACCTTAGCATACTCGATAATCAAAATAGCATTCTTCGCGGCCAAACCAATCAAGGTAAGGATACCGATTTGCATATAAATATCGTTAGACAAGGGATGGGAGCTAACGAAATTCAATAGAGCTGGTACTACAGAAGCACCAAAGATACCAGATGGTACAGAGAAGAGAACCGCAAATGGTACCTTCCAGGATTCATACAAGGCTGCCAAGATGAGGAATACGAAGATGAGGCCTAGCCCTAAGATGATTACAGTTTGGGAACCCGCCTTAACTTCTTCACGAGTTTGACCAGACCAATCATAGGTATAGCCTTGTGGCAAGTTAGTCTTAGCCAATTCTTTTAAGGCCTTAATGGCATCGCCAGTAGATCCAGAAGGAGTTACATTAATGGATACAGCAGGTGCATTGTTAAAGCGCGTAATAGTCGCTGCAGAGCCTGTATCATGTTGCGTAATATAGTTACTTACAGGAACTGTCTTCCCGGCGGAGTTCTTAACATAAAGCATATTTAAGTTATCCGTATTTTGACGGAATGCCTGTTCAGCTTCGACCACAACTTTATAGTTTTTACCGAACTCTGTGAAATCATTAACTTGAACAGACCCGTAGAAGGTTTGCAAGGTAGAGAAGATATCAGCAATATTAACTCCATCTTGTGCCGCTTTTTCGCGATTAATGTCAAACTTGAGGGTTGGCGTACCTGTAGAGAAGGTCGTGTAAGCCTTAGTAATGTTAGGATCTTGGTTAGCTGCTGCCAAGAATTGGTTAACATTTTGCGCCATCACAGCGGTAGAGTCACCACCCTTATTGATGATGTACATGCTAATACCACCGGTCTTACCTAAACCTGGGATAGATGGTGGATTGAGAGCCAATACGGTTGCTTCAGGTACACCATTACCGGTAACAGCAAACGTCTTACCAATCTTAGCCCCTACCCCTTGATCAGCCCGAGTCCGTTGATCCCAGTCATTGAGAACCGCAAAGATAGCACCAGCGGAGGATTTTTGACCACCACCTAAGAGGTCAAAGCCTGCTACGGTAAAGATTGTATCGTAGTCAGGATCTTCTACCACATTGCCATCCTTGTCCTTAGTATAGCGAACGAGATCGCGGATTTTAGACAAGGTTGCCAAGGTTCGACCTTGGGTGGCCCCATCAGGAAGATTGACAGCGATCATGTAGTAGCCCCCATCTTCCGCAGGTACGAAGGATGACGGTAAGAGGTTAAAGGCCCCTAGGGAGGCAACTACGAAGAATACGAGTACAGCTACAGTCACCCATAACTTACGGGCTAACTTAGCCAATTGGAAGCCGTACCAATCGGAGAATCGTTCCAAATAGTAATTGAACTTATTCAAATACCGATGAAGGATATCGTCCTTTTTCTTTGGCACATGTGGTTTCAACATAGTAGCGCATAAGGCCGGCGTCAACACCAAGGCCACGATAGCAGATATAGCTACAGAAACAGCGATGGTCAAGGCAAATTGCTTGTAGAGGATACCAGTCATACCACCCATGAAGGATACTGGTACGAATACAGCACACAAAACGAAGGCTACGCCGATAACAGGACCTTGCACATTTTGCATAGCGATTATAGCCGCTTCTTTAGGCGTCTTACCATTATATTTGAGTTCGTATTCAACCGCTTCAACCACGACGATGGCATCATCGACAACAAGGCCGATAGCCAATACCATGGCGAAGAGGGTTAAGGTGTTGATGGTAAACCCTAACACCGTAAAGGCCGCAAAGGTCCCCAAAAGGGATACAGGAACGGCAATCATCGGAATGAGAGTGGACCGCCAAGATTGTAGGAAGATATAAACTACCAAGAGTACCAAGAGCAAGGCTTCTACAAAGGTATGGATAACTTCTTCAATAGAAGCAGATACAAACTTGGTATTATCTACGACTACATTGTACTCCATGCCTGGTGGGAAGGATTTAGCTTGTTCTTCCAACACAGCACGTATATTTTTGATGGTTTGGATAGCATTCGCATCATTTTGAAGGGATACAGCAAAACCAGCAGAAGGAATACCATTTTGCAAGGCTGCGAAATTGTAGCCCTTCTTACCCAATTCTAACCGAGCCACATCCTTCAAATGAAGGACATTACCATTGGATGTTTTAAGAGCAATATTGCCAAATTCATCTGCCGATGTCAAACGACCTTGTACTACGATTGGGTACTGGAATTGTTGCTCACCTTTAGTAGGTTCTTCCCCTACCGTACCAGCAGCAGCCTGCATGTTTTGAGTCTTAATGGCAGAAATAATATCTGCTGTCGTCAAACCATACTTGGCCATCTTAGAAGGATCTACCCATACCCGCATAGCATAGTCAGCTCCGAACTCTTGTACAGAACCGACACCAGAAACGGATTTAATAGCATCCATCATATAGTTAGACCCATAGTTCTTGAGGAAGACGTCATCATAGGTCCCGTCTGGAGAAACCAGGGAGAAGATGAAGGCCATATCACCAGAGGATTTAGTGGTAGTTACACCAACTTGTTGTACTTCAGATGGCAATTGAGCTAATGCTGCTTGCACACGGTTTTGTGTATTAACCGTATCCATATCGGCATCGCTACCTTGATTGAATT